>Ga0247610_10002164_pt1 | contig 23176 bp, 21 predicted proteins | sample 174DNAGHGhighgp2_FD_193483 | JGI IMG/M metagenome (GOLD analysis project Ga0247610, IMG submission 193483) | Sheep rumen microbial communities from Palmerston North, Manawatu-Wanganui, New Zealand - 1742 DNA GHGhigh gp2 | ecosystem: Host-associated > Mammals > Digestive system > Stomach > Rumen...
TGCCGAGTGTAAGACGGGCGTGATACATCCTTCCGTCATTGCCTTCAAAGACAACCTCACTGTAGCTTTCGTCTTTATCAGAAATCCCTAAACGGGTATACTGTTCGATACTGGCCACACGTATCTGTTCACCTTCTGCATCGGTATAGTCATTCTTGGAGGCATTTGCCACATCTGCTATACGTGGTGTTTTCTTGTAAAGAGCCATTGAAATACTGTCAAGAATGACAGACTTACCAGCTCCAGTATCACCTGAAATCAGGAAGATTGAAGCCGGATCACCTGTAATGGCATCGTTGAGATCCTTCTCAAAATCGATGTCAGCCCGCTCAATGGAGGCAATATTGCGAATATGTAGTTCTTTCAGTTTCATTGTTCAGCAGGTGTTGATTTTTGACGATTTTTTGCTTCTTTCATTCCCGAGCGTAGCTCGCCTACCCGTAGCCTTTCCTCGTTAAGAAGTAGCATTTCTGCCTTAACCTCCTCGAAGGCTTGGCGCACTTCTTCCAAGTCAAGTCCAGGATATTGGTCTTGTGTACGTTCGATAAACATCATTGGGTCTGTCATTTGTTGAAGTTCGGCCACTTCAAAAACCAACTCTTCCTTTTCAGATTCCTTACTATCACTCACCCCAGTCCACAGCATCTTTGGATTATATCGCCATTCATTGTTATAGGGCAATAGGGCATCATATACCATTTGTCCAAAGTTGGATGGCAGGTCGGTATTCAAGTCAAAACGGAATCGGATATAGCCACGTTCCCCTTTACTGACAAACTCTGTCATTGATTCCAATGCTTCATCCGCCGAAGTGAAGGATGTACCATCTGAAGGTAGAACATAGAAATGGCGAAGTTCATCAATGCGCAATTGTCGAATCTGTACTTTCCCCTGATGACAGTCAATCTCAACCAAACTGACTGTGTGAGGATAAGTCTCGTCACAACTGACATGCAAAGCACTGCCAGAATATCTAACTACAGGAGAGCGATGAGCGGCTATAGCGTTTATGTTATCATCTTCTTTATGTCCGATTGTCTGAGGTTTATGGATATGTCCCAAGGCAAGATAGTCATAACCATTACCCATTGCAGAAGGGTCGAGTGTCCTCAATGTGCCAATGTCGAAATGATGACCTGCTGGGTCAAGACCTGTCACAGCTTGGTGAGCCATCATGACAACAGGTAGTCTCATTGTGTTATCATCGGCCACCTTGTCAAGAATGGACTGTATTACATTTCTACGATCTCCTGTCATATACGGCAGAGCTACTATATACCCACTGTCAAGTCGGATGATATAGTTGTACTGCCAACCATCATAATTATCAAGGCTATCAATAGCTGGTGGTGTTCCAACCAAATGAGCATTAGCCAGTTCCCATACAGAACTATCTGCCTGAATGCGGGAGGCTGAATCGTGATTGCCAGCCGTGATGACTATGTGCATGTGGGGACATTGCTGATGCAGCCGGACGAAATAGTCGGTAAATGTCTTTTTTATCGTTGCCGAAGGCTGTTGGATGTCAAACACATCACCGCTCACTAGTAAAGCATCAGGTTGTTCTTCCTTACACCATTGTTCCAGCTGACGAAAGAAGTGTTGATGCTCGTCACTGCGGTCATAGTTCTGATAGATGATCTGGCCCAAGTGCAGGTCAGCTGTATGCAATATCTTCATTCTCTTATAGTTATTCTCTAGGTTATTATGCACAACTAATGCCAAATAGTTTTTAGGTTTCTGCCCACAAAAATTGCTATATTGAGGTGCTCCACTCGTAAACAGTTCTCACTGCAATATGATGACCGCATTTGTCTATGTCTTTTGATTCGTGATCAGTTAACAGAAGAAGGTTTTCGCATTTGGTATGCCTGTTTGCCAACAACAATCCATTGGTTTCACGTTTGTATGTCTTTTCTGACGATATATCGTATGACACTTGAATAGCCTGCAGAACAGTATTTCCATTGCATACTATAAAATCACATTCACCAGAACGATCACTCAGATAATATAAGTCCCAGCCATTCTGTTTGCATTTTCTGAGTAATTGAATCAGGACTATCGTTTCAAGTCTCCAGCCAAGATTATCACCAGCAAAAGCATTTTCACGCTGATTCATCATTGCAACATCTACTGCATATACTTTTTCCTGGGTTACACGCAACTTACTCTTTGATGAATATTTCTTTATTCCAATGAGCAAAAATGCTTGCTTAAGATAAGCGACATAGTTTTTTACGGTATGCTCTGACTTAATATGGAATATGTCAGAAAGATCTGTTGTAATGATGGTGGTTGGCGATACATTCAGAAGATGGTGGGCCAACTGTTCGAACGCCGCTTTATAGGATATTTTGTAACGTTGTTCGATGTCTCTTTTAAGAATATTATCAACCAAATCTGAGACATAGGTACGTTTGTCATTTATGGAAAGAAGTTCTGGAAACCCACCATCCTTCATATATTCATCAAAGGCTGCACGCCGGAAACCATCTGCCTTTGTCGTTTTCTTCACTGTATCTACCCCTTTCATTACACAAAATTCACCAAAAGAGAAAGGAAACAGGTTAATTTCCTTTGCACGACCAGACAAGTGTGTTGCCAATTCGCCACTAAGCAGTTTCGCATTTGAACCAGTAATGATAACATGCATTTTCTTTCTCAGCATACGGTTGACAAACAAGTGCCATCCTTCTACATCCTGTATCTCATCTAAGAAAAGATAATTGAAATCGCCATATAACTTATATAGCACTTCAAGCACATCATTCAATTGATTAGCTCCCATGCCTTCAAGACGTTCGTCATCGAAGTCAACATACGCATACTTCACGCCAGCTCTTTCAAGGGCCTGAAAACATAGCGTTGATTTACCACTTCTACGCACTCCAATGACAACCTGAGCTTGCGGGCTCTGTAAGTCAACAAGCTCTTCTTCCTTACGATAGCAGAGTTTTGCATCGCGATTATTCTCCAATTCCTCCTGCTGGTCGGTAAGAATCACTTCAAGTGTACGTTTATCTATAACAACTGACTGTTTGATGGTTTTTGCCATAATAATTGTTGTTTATTATACCTTTTCAAGGTGCAAAGATAAACAAAAAAATTATAAAATGCGATATTTTACAAGAAAAAACTCCTTTTTTACTGCGATATTTTACACAAAACTAACCTGTCAAACTGCGATATTTTACATAAATCTATTGCATGGAAATAATTATAAAATTACAATTGTCCAGAGGTCCTATCGTAGCGAGAAGCCTACAATAGGCTTTCGCTGTCGCTTATCGTCGAGGATTTCAGCACGACAGTAGTCCTCAATCTCAGTGAGTGAGGCCATCTTGCCAGAGAGAATATAGTCGACGGTACGCTTACGTGCGATGTTCTCTATCTGACCACCTGAGAAGTCGAAGTGGGAAGCCAACTGATGGGCATCAGCAAGACTGAGGTCTTTCAACATGGACTGCCAGATACGAGCCTTCACCTCAGTATCAGGTTTGTGGAACTCGACCTTGTAGATAAAGCGACGCTCGAAAGCACTGTCCAAATTGCTTGTTAGGTTGGTGGTGGCAATAAGGATGCCATCGAGATCTTCCAATTCTTGCAGGATGATATTCTGCATGGCGTTGTTCGTCTTGTCAACGGAGTATTCAACATTCTCCGTACGCTTATTGATAATACCATCTGCTTCATTGAAGAAAAGAATAGGCATAACCTCGCTGTGTTTACACAACGAACGATAGCGAGCAAAAACCTCTTTGATATTCTTCTCACTCTCACCTACCCACTTATCACGAAGTCCAGCAATATCAATCTGCATCAAGTCGCGACCCGTCTGACGTGCAATTTGATATACAGTTTCTGTCTTACCTGTTCCAGGCCCTCCATAGAACAGGCAGGCAAAACCTTTACGCATACCCTGCTCTGAAAGGCGTTCCTGGATAGATGGCAAGTTCTCTATGCTTAGCATACTAGCCAGACGATCTATCTGCACTTGTTCAGTGGCATTAAAGAACAGTGGCTTTTCCTTGATGGTCTTGTAACTCTTCAAGAAACGACCATTAAGAGTAACGCGCCTACATTTTGACCTACTAGGTTTGTAGTTTGAGAGCAAGGCATTTTTAGCTTCACGAGTAAGCATGTACTGTTCGCCATTAACTTGACCCTCATCACATTTATGCTCAATATATCCATGTCGTATCAATACGTGCGAACCAATCCTCAGCTCATGGCGAAGGAAGTTACACTCATACTCCTCTGGGTAAAGGTCATCGATAGTCTGATACTGGAGGCCCTCACCATCCGTACCTTCCCACTGGGCATAGTCGACAACTATCATAAGCAAAAGTGACTGGACATGGATATCATTAAACTTCAAGACCTCATGACAGAGTGGTAAGTCTGGATTAGCCTTCACCAGTTGAAGCATCCACTCCTCGTCGTCCTTGAACTCCATATTGCGGTCACGCATATTCTTGTCGATATGGCTTTCAAGCTTATCGACGAACTGTTGTTCAGTAAGACCATCTATTTTCTCAGGAACAAACACCTTGTTATGACGAAGAGCGGTAACCACACCTCGTGCTAATGCATAGCCCTCGAAGAAGCCACCAATATCATGAACATTCCTGCGAATAAGCCAACGTTTGGTAACCAGTTCATCTACCTCATCGGAATAGACCATGACGGTTAAACGAGAGCAATTAAGGTATTCACTAATACCTTTCAGCGTCATAGCGTCTCCAGACTCTATCAAAACAGCCAACACAACAATTTGTATATTGGTCAGTCCAAGCTCATTCCTCAGGAATGCCAGCGGATTCTTGATAGTCTCCCAAAACTCATCAGACAATTGGGAATCTTCTGCCACCTCAAGAACACGGTTGAGGGCAGCAATCATGGTCCATTCATCAGGTTCCTTGAACTCACGCATTTCATCGTAAAGTTCTTTGTCCTTGATTTGTCTCATTCTGCTTAAACGTCTTTTCCTGATAGTCATAAGAATACTATTTTATTTGTGATTGAGAATCTTTATGCCGTCTTGAAGCAGTAGGACGCAGAAGACCAGCTTCCTTTTTCAGCAACATAAGGAGGTGATTCATCTGCGACTCACTCAGATGATTGAGCTTGGCGAACTCCTTAGTAGTATATCCCTCAACAAGCATTTGATGGAGTTTGCCTGTCCATTCACCATACCCATATATATGCTCGTCCATACGCTCTTTGAGATTGTTAAGACAATCTAAGTAGCGAAGATTCCAGTCTGTGGATTCAGAGATAGAGGTTGGAATATTCTCTATACGAGTCATACTGCTATCATCATCAAGACTGATGGGCTCGTCAAGTGAATCGTGATGATTTCGAGTATAGCCGTCGGCTTCCTTCCTAATCTCGTTTTCAATATACCATGTGGCAAAAGATATGAAGCGGACGCCATAAGAACCATCGAACCTGTTGCAGGCTTTGACAATGCCTTCGCATCCAGCCATAATAAGGTCTTCAAAGGGCGACTTAGAGGCAAGATATTTCTTGGCAACACTGACAACGTAAGACAGATTATTAAATATGAGCTGCTCGCGGGCGCTACTGCTGCCTTGTTGCATATGGAGCCAGAGATCATGCTCTTGCTCGTTGGTAAGGGGATTTGACTTCCTAATTAAATTGAGGAAGTTGTTAACACTGTCGACGCTGCGGTCGGTAAAAGAAATATTCTTACCGTTTAAGTACATAATTTGTATTAGTTAAATTTTGACATTAAATTCTTAATAGACTCATCGATGATGACTTTACCACCCTGAGCAACAAAGGGAATAAGAGCCCAACCATTATGGGATCTTGGATCGTTGATAACAAATGATTCAGCAAAAGGTGACGCTGTACGAATAGCGTTGCGAGACCTGGAAATATTTTGGCTAAAGAACTGACCACGCTCATGCATGTCACCCCTTTTAATAGACTTCAGCAGAACATCATCTTCGCAAAGAAAGAGGAGATTGAAAAGACGACGAAGCACGAGGTAGTTGTCCCTTTCAAGCATATAGCGCTGGTATCCCTTGGGCTGAAGAAGGGTATAGATGTACATCAATTTAGAGTAGCGACCATCGAACTCCACAGAAGTTTCCCTACCCTCTTCGTCGATTAGCACCACATCGTAGCGACATCTTGCATTGTACTTCTTGTAAGGCTTAACTGCAACAGCCACCAGTGGCGACATCAGTCGAATGTCAGCATTCATGTACTCAGCCAAGCGAGTTCTCAACTCTTCAGTCGTCATCTTTTCAATCAAGTTTTTGATTTCGTGTTTCATACTTGTTGTAATTTTGACGCAAAGGTATATTAATTTAATTCTCCTTGCAATAATTCCCTATAGTTTAACTTTTAATTAACACTTTGTGTGCATTTTACATTAAGTTAACACCCAGTATTCTTCTTTATCAAAAAAAGAATGTATCTTTGCAGCGTGAAATAACAATATAATATATAATAAGGTATGGAACAGAACCCAACCACCAAATTATGGGAGTCAAAATATTGGCATCCTGCAGTAGCCGTTGATGCTGTAGTATTTGGCTATGACGATAAAGATGGATTATCTGTATTGTTAATAGAACGAGGAGGAGAACCATTCAAAGGATGTTGGGCTCTACCTGGAGGTTTTATCACACAAGAGGATGAATCAGCAGAAGCAGCAGTTATTCGAGAGCTAGGTGAGGAGACTAATATGAAAGGAGCATACCTAAAGGAGTTTAAGGTATTCTCCAAAAAAGATCGCGATCCAAGAGAACGCGTAATATCTATCGCTTTTTATGCATTGGTTATCAAAAATCAATTTATAATTAAAAGTGGTGATGACGCAAATAAAGCAGAATGGCATAACATAAACAATCTTCCACAATTGGCATTTGACCATCTGGAAATATTCACCACTGCACTGAGATATTTACAGAGAAAAATCACAGATGAGCCTGTTGTTTTCCATCTACTCAACAAGGAGTTCACTATGTCAGAACTATACAAGGTCTATAATGCCATTATTCCTTGTTATACCTCTAATATTATAAACGACAGACGCAACTTTTCGAAAAAAATGTTGAGTCTTGACTATATCAAAGAGACGGGTCATATACTTCCTGGAGCAGGTAGACCTGCCAAGCTTTACACCTTCAATGAAAAGAAATATAAAGCGACTACCAAAACACGATTTGGATTTTAACATAATCTGACCACACACCCCATTACAGAATAATAGATTAAAGTGTCTTTTACATCGATTTCAGAACTGATGAGAACATCACGATAAGCTCTAAGCTGAGGAGCATAATTTCCAGCATAGTGGTCGTTCTGTTCACTAGGATTGGTGATAGTTGCCTTAGTGCCAGGGAAGTTCTTGAAGTCAATGAGCACACACTCATGGTCATTGAGAAACCACAAAAGATCGATTTCACCATTGACAATCTGACCAGGCAAAGGATGAATGAAAGGTGTCTCATGCTTAACCATAGAAGCGACACCATAAGTACGCTCCAACCATGCATATAAATGCTCAATGGACGTGATAACCTTGTCAACATCTGGTATTACCTCATACATGTTATGTCCATTGCGAATACGAGTAGCCATTTCTACATTCTCATCATGTGAAATGGAGGGATTGTAAACAGCAAAGATGTTATGGATACACGTACCTGCTAAAGCTTGATTTTCTCTCTTTGTCCTATAGGGTTCTATACGACAGTCAAAGTCTGCTATAATTTCTATGCAATCTGGTGAAACCGTCTCTGTTTGAGGCAGTTTACTGGGCGAAAGGAACTTTGGTTCGTGATTTACCTCAAGATTCTCAGGATATACATAGTGCTTGTAGGATTCTTCAGGAGAAGTAACAACACTTGGAATATCTGTAATATCTTCGTATTCTGGCAGGAGTTCGTTATAATTCCATAGTTTAGAAGCCTTTCCTTCCAACGAGCCATAAGAAATACCAGTATTCCTTATCCATGAAAGGATGGGTAAGTTGTTTGCAGAAGACTGATGGCTAAGCGTAGTCAGATAGTCTCTTGCCCTGGTTACACCCACATACAACAAGTGGCGCAATTCGTTAATCTCTTTGTTCTCTAACAGATTATAAACAGGCAGTTTCCTGCAGGCATCAATGATGGGTTGTGGCATATGTGTATTGCCAGTGGCCAATATGGTTGGTAAGAACTGCAGATAATAATCATAACGTTTATTGGGTTCAGGATGACGTAATTCACGAACGCCCCAGAAATTCTTGGTAATGAATTCTTCTTCTGCGAGGCTATTATAATCTAAAGAGGATAAGATGACATAGTTCCATTCCAATCCCTTTGACTTGTGATAGGTAAGCACCTTCACCGCTTTCGATGCATTATCAATCACACTATCAATTTCAACATACGAAAGATAAGTAAGTAATCCACTGACAGAAGCACCAATACCCATCTGCAGACAATGCTCATCATACTTTTTGGACAAAGCACAAAGCGTTTGCAAATTCTGACAACGATTTTCTTCGTGGCCCCATTTGGCAACAATCTCTGGAAGAGCCAAACCATAGATGATGCTATCAAGCAAGTCGCTGACAGACAGATTTCTGATAGATTCCTTGAATGCCAACAATTTCTTTATCATCTGATTGTCTTTTTCCAACCAAATGTCATGATCATCTGATAGATTGACAATATAGTCCAAGCGTTGTTGTAGGATATCCTGAGTGGGTATATCTTCCAATAGTCGCAACAGATCTGCTCTGACGTGCTTGTTTGATGAATCAACCATAAACTTCAGCAATGTGAATACCAATTGTACTTCAGTCTGCTGGAGGATATCATCATTTACAAAAGAGACAGGAATACCCTTGCTAATCAGTGCCTGGGCATATTTCTTACACTCGTCGTTCCTGCGACAGAGGATGGCGATGTCGCCAGCCTCGATTGGTCTGAATTCGTTTTTATTCTTTATCTGAATCTTAATATGACTATCTAATAATTGCTGAATACGGTCTGCCACTTTGTCTACAAAAGCCTCTGCATTAGAAACACAGCAGTTCCAATGCGATAAAGGATAAGACAACTCACTATACTCCTGACGGGCAGCATCCAGTTTCACATTTTTCTTGTCTATAACACCTTCAAACGCACGAGTAAAACAATCCGTTGTCATATCAACCAATGGTTTTCTGGTGCGCCATGATTTGGGCAACGTGTCATAGCTGAGGTTAAGAGCAGAATCACGATTCTCATCCATGAACTGCCTGGTGATTTCGTTAACCAACTCGACATCTGCGCCACGGAAACCATAGATGCTCTGCTTGGGATCGCCTACCCAGTAGCTTTGCTTCATTAAGTCAGAGAGTAACTTGAATATCTCTAACTGTATCGGACTGGAATCCTGAAACTCATCGACCATCATCAACTTATAGGAGCCTTCTATTTCTTTCTTTACCTGTGGCTTGCCCAGCAATTCAAGGAACAGGCGTTCCATATCATTATAATCAATAATGTGGCGTCTAGCTTTGAAGTCATTAAAACCATCTTTCCATTCCTTCGCGATGTCGAACAGAATGATTATCATCTGCTTCATCATTCCACCAGGACTGTCGTCTCCAGCAGAAGACATCTGGAATGTCTGGAGGTTATTTACCAAAGCATCATAATTATTTCCACCTATAATATCAATTAAACTTTTCCTGTTTTTTTTGCCCATGTCAGGCGTTTCCCTCGTCAACTCCTTGTAGAGTTTAATGATGGTGGCATAAGTGATGACCTTATTATTCAGTCCGTCCAATATTGGCTGTACCTTGCCCTTAGCAGAATCGCTATAGTCGCCTATTTGCGAAGCTAAAACCTGAGTGAAAGTATGGAGTAACTGATGATCAAGGGTTGTCTGATTGGGGAAAATCTTATCCACCACTCCACAACTCTCAACCTTGCTTCTCTCAATGTCAATACTATAGTTGTTAGCCTTGTCGATAATGAAAAGCAAATGCTCTTTCCAAAAGTCGTAATCAGCCTTACTTTGTTTATCTCTGATATCGAAATAGTCGCGATAAGCATTAAAGAACTTCAGCGCAGTGGAGGACACATAATTACCTAGGGATTCACTGATATATACCTGCAAGTCATCTTCTGACATCACCTTCATGTCAGGAGAGACACCAATAAGGTACCAGTATTTCTGAATGAAACTCAGAGCGACAGCATGAACGGTGCCAATGGTTGCAGCATCCAGTTCTGCAGCCACATCAGGATGATTGTCGTTATACAAACGTTCACGCGATTTCTCTCTGAATTCAGAAGCAGCCAACTCTGTGAAGGTGGTCAGAATCACCTCAGAAGGTTTGAATTCTCCTTTTCCAAGTTTCTCTGACAGAATCTCTGTCAGTCTTGTGGTCTTGCCAGAACCTGCGCCAGCATTAATATATTGTATATTCTTCATACGAGTCTTCCTTTAAAAATGGGATGAGTAGTTTTAGTTTCTTTGGGGCTTTTGACTGTCCCCCAATCTGCCTTCTTCTTGGCAAATGGGGGCTTGTCTGTCTTAACATAGGGACATGCCTTCAGACCTTTAGTTTTGTATGCCACATCCAACGCATAATGAGGCTTTTCAGGAGTACTTGACATTGTATAATTCAACTTAGCAATCTCCTCCAGTTCACTATCTTCGATAAAGCCCTGATTTAGTTCACTACAACGGTAATCGTAAGAATACCGTACCTCATCAAATAATTCTCTATTAGCTGCATCCGTCTTGACCTTTACATTTCGGACATGATCTATTGCAGGGAAGTTAGCGGTAAACAATGTCATCTTGGGGAAGAGATAATAAGCCACGCCAACTATCTTTGCCCCATAATGCTGTTGTGCAGCCACCTGATAGAGTTCTAACTGTATAGCCTTTTTCTCTTCCAGTTTTGTTTGGAAACTCTTGCTTTCAGACCACTTGAAATCAAAAATGACCAACTGGTCGAGTTCGTTTTTCAAGACCATATCAATACTACCATAGAATGCTCCAATCGTTTCGAGATTAACGTTCACTTCCACTTCACTACCAACTGGTTTCAGGTGAAGCTTCTGGATAATGCCTGTCAGCACTGACACACTTTGCTTGAGAACCTCCTTGAACTGCTGACAAACTATTTTGTATTCAGGCAGGAAGAGAATGGCACCTGTTTGATGGATAGCATCGTCTATCAGCATATCAATGGTAGCCTTGTCCAGTTTTTGGTATTCCACTGGCATCTCTTCACCATATTTATCAACCAGCATCTTCACAAACAAGTGAGCCACCAATCCCTTTGTGGTATCCAAGTCAGCCAACTTTCCAGCCTGAGGTTCTCTAAGCCTCAGCAGATAATCCATCGTATAGTCAAACGGATGCTGAATCAACGAATCGATACTTGAATAACTTTCAGTCTCGCGTTTCAACTCAGCTAATTTTCCTGAGAGTTGAAAACTGGCTTGTGGTTCGAGAATGACTATCTTGCCATCCTCTTGAGGGAGGTCGGGGATTTCTTTGGAAATGACATGGCTACCCCACTCTTTCCCATATTGATGCTTTAACTCAATAACCAACGGATGTTCCTCCTGACGAGCATTGCCATCAAATTCCCATGTTACAAGAATGAGCTGCCCCACATTCTTCAGGGCATCCATCATCATTTGATGGTGTAACGTGTAGAAAGCAGACTTAGTGGGAATGGGTATGCCCACCGTTCTCAGCATATCACATTCTGATGTGTTCAGGAAATCATAGGGATATACAGGTATAGAACCTCCAACACAACCCAGCCAGCAGACCTTTTCAGCAGGGTCCACCAACTGTGCGATATCAGCAATGAAATCGGGAGCATTCTTCTGAGCTTTCATATGTGTGAAAGATTGGGGACGGTAAATACCGTCTACATGACCTTTAAGGTCCTCCGACGAGATGTATCCGTCATTAGGAAGAATGGCATGCAGAGACCTGCAGAAAGAAGCAAGCACGACAAGTTGCTCTTTTCTCTCATCATCTACACTATCAGAGAACAACTGCAAGTCACACCAATGAGCTAGTTTCTCCAGATAGGTCCTAACATCACTGATAAGAATCTTATCGGGTTGATAGTCCTTACTAATCATATCAATGAATACCAGTTTCTCTTCACGCTTATCCTTTCCCTCTTCGTCCGTAAAGTCATACTCATCAATTGTCTTTTGCCACTCTTTATTGATACCACCTTCATCTGCCAAGACTCGAGCCAACTTGTATGACACACCACCAAGAGGATTACCAGGAACTTGCAGATAAGAAAGGAGGTTATAAACATTAAGAGGACGTGCAAACAAAGACATTCCCAGTTTAAACAACTGCAGCAATTGGGGGTTACTATTTTTTGATTTCGAATTCACTACAGGTTTCCCCATAGAGATAGCCATATTATTAAGGATACAATTGTCACAGCTGATGGTAACATTGACATCCTTGATGGCATCAGGCTGGGATAAATACCAACGATAGGCCTCAGTCCTGGTCTTAAACTGATAAACTCTGAAATCAGTGGGCATCTGACCTTCATTGGTTTCATAACTGACGGTTGCTTGTTTGGACAACTGTTCCAGTGTCTCCCGAATAACTGCAGGAACCAACTCTAACATATGAATCTCAAAGATGTCATCCTTTTGGAATATACAATGATCATTTAGATAGACTGTCAAATCATGCCAGCGTTGAGACACATGCTTTCCAACAACACCTTTTACTATTTTGGCCAATGCCTTCAGTTTGTCTGAGTCTACATTTGTATCAGGAGTCCAACCTGTCATTAAAAGATTATCAGTCCAGAACATAAGTTGACGAGCTACACCCACTTCGTCAGTTTTAAATGATTTCTCAAAGACCGTACCTTGCACATGATTGCTTAATGATTCGTGGAAAGCAACTAAGCGTTCTGGCTCAGACAGCTCCTGGACTACGATACCCGAACGCAATTCCAATTCAGAAAGTAGTTCATTGGAACCACAGACTTTTAGGCCAAGCTGACTGTTCTTACGCTTCTGCAAGTTAACATAATGACCCTCATTATAGATAGGACTATATATTATCTTCATATTTGGTGTTTTTAGTTATCTGATGCAAAAATATAATTTTTCACTGATAAATACAAGTAATTGAGGTGAAAGTTTTCTTTTGTTCATATAATCTCGTGTTTGTTCCGTATGGCAAATATGTCAAATCAAAAATAAACCAGGTTGATTATCATACATATGATTTTTGATGGTAATAGGAAAAAGAGTATTAATTTTGCAGCAGGAACGAAAAGGATGGAAAATAAAGAGATAAGATGAAACCAACAGAGTATCAATATTGGGTTGAAGTTAGTGAGACTACAGAAAAGTATTTCAGGAAAGGTAAAGCCTGCCCTGTGCCCAGTACTATATCATTGAAATGGCTGGATATGAATAGCAACATAATCCGGCTATCCAATAATGACACCAATCATTACGAAAGGTTTATTGCTGGACAATGGTACGAGAAAGCAATTTGGGGGTTATATAGCAAGGAAGACTTTGATGCGGTTATCACTGCTATAGAAGAGTATTCCAAGTTTCTGGAAGATGTTAACCAGATTGACGAGAAGGACGAGAATGCTGGTAAGTATTCACTGAAACAAGCCATTTACATCATCGAAAACATCTATCGTGAAAATGAAGAGAATCATTTTTATGAGCTTATCCCTTCCTGGCATCAAGCATTACAAGATTCCCTGGAGGTTCTACAAACAGCAGAACCATCTAGGGGCATTGCAGATTATATAGACGACTGCAATTACTTATTTGAGAACATGACCCTTCTCCAATTGCATTTGACAAACTGTCTAATGAGCAAATAAAGAACGATTATGAGTAGAAGCAAATTACGAAACAAATGGATGCAGAAACGGTATAAAGGATTTAGACGGTATATTGCAATAAGCGACATAAAAGATATTAATCGGAATCCTCATCGTTTGAATGAAGTTCCCAAGAATAACCCATCTCGTTATATAACAGAACATTGTAGTGCTGATGTACACTGGCTACAGGAATCAACATCATTTGGTGGGCATAGTATCCCAAAGGGTGGACATCGTAGAGTCAGTGGCTTGGTTCGTGCCAATGTGAAGGAAGAAGTCAGGAAACAAATTGAAACAGAATTATATGAAAGAAGGTGAAGAATATAAGATGCAGGACTTGGATGAATTGTATGGCTATATGTGGCTTAAGCCTGATGTTACAAACATTAACGCTGACATATTTGTTGATGACGGTAAAGCATATATAAGAGACAACCACGTACCCTTGCTTTTTGTCCGCAATGGAAATGGAAGAGAAATAACAGAGTTTATACCAATTTCAATCTCAGAGTTACCTACAATACTTGATAAAAGTATAGTCATAAAGATAGATTTAAGTATAATAAAGCAAATAATTGAATTTATAAAAGTCAATTTCAAAACGCTAATGGCCTTAGCAAATGGAAAAATTAGTGCAGAAAATTTTGTATTAGTCTCGAGCAATGAAAAGAGTAGTCGGTATAAAGTGGGAGATTGGGTAAAATTCATTTCCGACCAACCTAGCGTATGTGTTAACAGGTATGCTGATGAGAACAGCATTATAAAAAAGGAAGAACATGTTGGAATAATAAAGAATGTTCATACAATTATGAATGGATTATATTCTTATGTAATAGAGACCATTCCCGTACCCTTGTTATGTCATATTGACGAAAAAGATATTAAGCAAAAACTGTCTGATGAACAGATCAAAGTGATAAAAGAAAAATATAATGATGTAATCTCTCCAGTTTGGGATTTGCATGACAAATATGATGAGATAAAAATCTATGAGGGTGGACGTCTTGATTACTATTTAGCAAAGAAGAATGGCAAATTGGGTATTCTGGATGCAAAAGGAAACGAAATAACACCTGTCATTATGGATGAAGTCCATGAAATGACAGATAAAGATGGATGTATTCCATTGGTTAAGGATGGAAAGTGGGGATTAGTACATTTTGGACTGTATGTTGAGCCAATATATGATGAAATGGAAATATGGTCTGAAGAGTATGTAAAAGTCTGGTTGAATGGTGTGCAGGGCTGGCTTGATATTAATGGACGATTTACAACAGATAAATCCCAAGCCGATATAGGAAGTTGGTATGATGTTGGCAAATGATGTAATACCGAGCGTTTGGTGTTATTTACTTTATAAAATTAATAAAGGCAAGTGCATCGTCTGGCAAGTGATACTCCAACTTGTCGTTGTCGCGAAGTTCCATCAGTAGGCGACCTAAAAGGTTTGGACCTACAAAGTTGTCACCTTGTAGCTTGACACCCCAGGCATCAGGATTCTTTTTCGTGAAGGAAGTCTGGTCTTCAACGATAAATTTACCTTTAGAACGTTCCAGTTCTTTACGGAATTCCTCACTCTGTTCGTACTTCTTGGTCAGGCAGAATTTCATAGCATCAATAATCATCTTGCCCCAGTCCTCGCGACGGTGGGTCTTTTCCCAATGTTTAGTGGTCATCTTGGGATTACCTTTCTTATAATATATGGCCTTGACGGGTTCTTCGTCTTTGAATTTCATCAACTGGAAAAGACGTTCACTTGTATCAAAAGTGATTCCCTCAACAACAATAGGTGTATGACCAAAGTTGCTGAATATACCCCACTCTTCTTCCACATTATGGATTCGGACACACTCAGCTGCAGGATAGGTCTGAATGCCCCAGTATTCGGGGTAGTTCTCACGGATAAAATCGGATATGCTATAGAAACTCATAATCTTAAGTTTTAGAAACTATCAAGTGGGACTTCTTTCTCGGAACCTTTTACAAGTTGGAACTTCTTTGGATTGAGTTCAACCTTGTCAATGCGGACGATGCGAATCTTGTCAATATTGAGCACGACACGATTGGTCAAGCCATCAGGCTTACTTTGGGCTTGGGGCCAAGCGAGATACTCGAGGCCTATCTCGCTGAAGAATTTGGCAGCAGCTTTCTCTGCATCAAGGTCGGCACTACCTACAAGTTGCCTGACTGTTCCCGTTTTTCCCGTCAATCTATTGCCAACATACTTTCGGAAGAACTTGCCAATTGCCCTTGCTTCATCTGGAATCTGTTCAGCAAGAGCTTTCTCGGTACGTTCAATGATAGAGGGATGGACAGGACGACATGAAAAAAGATAGTTGTCTTCCGTCATATCGGGAATCTCCACCGTATAAACATAGTAGTCCTTGTTCTCAGGACGCTTTTTGTTATAAGCATAGTGAGCAGCAGAGATATATGACTCAGTGACATAAGTTCCAAAGCCAAATTTAGCTTTACCATCGCCTTCAAGGACATGAGTAATATCAAACTTCTTGAATAGCACAGATGTACCGTGATAGAACGTTTCCATATAACGAGCCATTAAAATTGTTGCAAATATACGAAAAAAACGATTATAAGTATAATTATAGAACAACATTTGACTATTTTTCGTACTTCTGCGTCATCAAGCTTTATTTTGAATGACATCAAATTTAGCCTAAATGCCTTAGTAGTAATCGAGACCTGCTACACTTACGCACCTTTGCTAGTCCACGTTCACGAATCTGACGGACTCGCTCACGACTGAGTCCTAATTCATCGCCTATGTCGCCAAGACCTCTTTCCGGGCATCCGATACCGAAGCTTTGAAGGACAATCATTCGCTCACGTTCATTGAGAACTGCAGACAGGACCTGCATCACGTCACTGCACATAGAATCATAATTGACCTGGTGATCACTAGCAAATTCTGAGGAGGTGAGCATATCGGCCATGGTAGTGGCTTCATCGTCTGTAACAGGCTTATCAATACTGGCAACATGGGCTTCAGTCTGATTCGCTTTTTCTATCTTATCAATCTCCAAAGAGATAATGTCGCTCAGTTCCTCGGCCGAGGGATAGCGCTGATGTATCTGAAGAAAATCGTTGGTAGCATTCTTAATCTTACTACTAATAGCTATCTGACTCTGTGGTCGGCGAACGATATTGCAATATTCGCCTATGGCCTGAAGGATGCTCTGGCGAATCCACCAAATGGCATAGGATATGAACTTAAAGCCGCGAGTCTCATCAAACTTATCAGCAGCAGTGATAAGACCGATGTTGCCTTCATTAATCAAATCAGAAAGAGAAACACCTTGATTCTGGTACTGCTTGGCAACAGACACTACGAAACGAAGATTGGCAGTGATAAGTCGCTCTTTGGCTTTTTCGCCTTGTGGACCTCCTGCATGGATGGCTTGTGCAAGTTGAACTTCTTCCTCAGTCGAAACCATTGGAATACGACTAATCTCTGTGAGGTACTTGTCGAGTGATTCTTCAGTACGAGTGGTAATGCTTTGGGTAATTTTCAGTTGTCTCATAATTGTTATTTGGTTTTTGTTCCTGGATACAAATTTGTTGTTTTATAAATAAACAGGCCCCCATATTATATATATAAATGTGATGGAAAATTCAATGGATTATCATTATCTTTGTAGGCAGTAATAAGAAAACATAATATGAAAGGTATTATTTACAGAAATCTATATGACGAAGACGGGGCTATCGTATCCAACGATGGAAGGACATTGTATAAGGTTCCGAACATTCCTCATTATCGGATAAAAGAAGGGATTGAAGAAATAGATGATCTAGCATTTAAGAACAGGCCATTATTAAAAGAGGTGGATATTCCATATACCGTAGAATGGTATACGATTGATCCTATGGATAATAATCCGATGATGCATGCTCCAAAAGGGCTGAAGGTAAACTATTGGAACTGGCCATACCCAGAGAACTGTATTAGAAGTGAAGAACTGGAAGCCGAGATAGAAGAGGGATGGACGGATGAGTTTGGTGCCGTATATAGCAAGGACAAGAAACGGCTACTGAAATGTGCCGATGTGAAATACTATAAAATCAAAGAGGGTACAGAGTTAGTTGACAAACTTGCCTTTATTGGTTGTGATAAGTTGGATTGTCTCTATATTCCATACACATGTCCTGAGCAGACTTTTGATGCTATTGAGCCTATTATGGGAAGCCCAGCAATCATGCCAAACATGTGTTTCTGGAATACCCCGTATGTAGCAGAAGAATTGGATCCCAATAGTTGTTGGGGAAATGATGAATTATACATAGATGAATATGATGTGGTTTATTCCTTAGACAAGAAACGACTACTTGCAGCACGATCAGGATTTAAAGAGAAAGAATACGTTGTACCAGATGGGACACTGACAATATGCGACTTTGCCTTTTCATTTTGTGAAGAGGACATTGTATTGTCACTACCAGCATCTATAAAAGTTATCGGCTCCAACATCTTTGTAAACGGTGGAGGAAAAATAGTAATTAGAGAAACCACCTAATTCATAGAGCAGAAGGAGCACAAACTTTAAGTGGTGAAAAGCTGCACGCATCTGGCTAATCATCGTCAAACCCTATTATTTATACCAATGATTATAACGGTGAGACAAAAAAAAGAAGCCCGTGTGGACTTCCTTTTGTTTTTTACTTAGGTAATGCGTTTAATCAAAGCTTTGGGATTCATTCTTGTATCCCAAATATCAATTATATGAACAATGTCCTCAACCTCGTCATAATAATAGATGAATTTGAAGCGACGGTTCATTAGATGGCATCTTCTATAAAGGGCTTTTTTCTTCTGGAGTAGTTCTTCTTGAGGATAAGAAACTGGATAGCGTTCGAGTCGCCATTCTATATCTAATCTTTCTTTAAGCCAACGACGAGACGTAGACTCTCCAAATTCAACGCGTGCATTTTTGACAAACTGTCGGAACATCAGTTTGGCTTCATCCTCCCACTCTATCTTAGCCATGGGAACTCTTCATAAAGCTGTTTGGTAAACTCTTCCGAAGAAGTCCATCTTACTTCTCCCTTTGCCAATCTTTCCTCAAATCTATCTATTCTGGCAACGGCCTCTTCTTCTGAGAAAGGACCATAACTAGGGAAACGGTCCCAATCAAGATCGTCTATCCAATCATGTACTTTTGTAACGCCATTAACAGAAGTTGGAACATTTCCCACTGCCTCAGCTGCAGGTTCGCAGCACATATCTATGTCCTGTTCCTCGTTAAGTTCTGGATATCTCTTTTCTTCCATAGCTATTGTAATTACAATGCAAAGATATGGATTATAATCGAAAAAAGCAAGAGAAACTGCATTTTTCTTCGATAGAGTGTGAAATATCGGATTTTTGTTATTACCTCTGAGACTTCGTCTCGAAGGTAGGCTGCATCTCAGAAAAACCCAAATAAATTTGGTTTTTCATTCGATTTGCACTACCTTTGCACCGTATTTACAAGGAGACAAGTCGATTATGAACAACAAGAACGATGTGCTGCTGAAGAATGTGAAACTGCTGTCGATCATGACGGAGCAGGAGGTGGGCATGATGCCTGAAACGGACGCTCCCCTACCCTCAGTGGAACAGATAAAGCAGATAGTGACGCTGGTGAAGAACATTATCTTCCCAGACTATTTTAACAAGCGACAGCCTGACGAGGCGATACGCTCGTACTACATTGGTGTGCACATGGAACAGTTGCAGCAGTTGCTGACGAAGCAGATAGCGCACGGACTGCAGTTTTGCGAGGACTGCGAGTGCATGAAGACCAAGGAGCAGGTGTATCAGGAGGCTGGACGATTGACCTTGGAGTTCATAGACGCGCTGCCGGAAATAAAGCGGATGCTGTATACGGACGTGCAGGCGATGTTTGACAACGACCCTGCCGCGCCCAACTATGGCGAGGTGATATTCTGCTATCCGTCGATAAACACGATGACGCACTATCGCATGGCGCACAAGTTGCACGAATTGAAGGTGCCGGTAATTCCCAGAATCATGACGGAGCTGGCGCACTCGAAGACGGGTATAGACATTCACCCAGGGGCTACGATTGGCGAGTATTTTGCCATTGACCACGGCACGGGTGTGGTGATTGGCGAGACGAGCATTATCGGCAATCACGTGACGCTGTATCAGGGTGTGACGCTGGGTGCGAAGAGCTTCAAATATGACGAGCAGGGCAATATGCTGAACGTGCCCCGTCACCCGATTCTCGAGGATTATGTGACCGTCTATTCGAACGCTTCCATCTTAGGGCGCATCACCATCGGCCACCATTCAACAATTGGAGGAAACATCTGGCTGACCCATGATGTTCCCCCCAATTCACGCATCCTTCAGTCGAAGGCGGTGGATGTATCATTCAGCGGCGGTCTCGGCATTTAGGCTATTCAAGCGCTCGGCAAAACGACCCGTAGCATAGAAATTAGTACCACGTTCACCACCCATCTCGTTGATTTCTGTTGCTGTTGAAGCACCACGACGGGGTGCGTAATAAGATTTGGACCAGCGACCCCAGTTATAATTTTCGTCATAGTAGAGTTGGAAGCGAATGTCCTTACTCGTACCATCGTCTATATAGCCCTCGAAGAAATCATCGTAGAGGCGGTAGTTATAGATGCGAATGGGAGCCAGCCCAGAAAGTGAAGGATAGGTGATACGGATGGTACCATTAACCACCTCCCACATGAATTCAGAATAGAACGAGTCACCATACTTCAAATCATAGTCAGCTTCTTCGCCCCATCCGCCATAAGCATTTTCCTGAACGAAACGAAACGTGGTGCGATAAGAATCGCCCGTCCATCCCCAGCGGTCTGCGTAATAAACATCGATATAGCCAGTCCAAGTGCCGTCGAGCGTGCGTGCATCCTGACGATCCCATGCATCTTGGTCGCAACTGGTTAGCGTTGTCATTGCAATTGTCATCATTGCGAGGAGAGTAAAAATCTTCTTCATAATCGTAAGTGTTTAATGAATTAATATTTCTGATGCAAAGGTAAGGGATAAATAACAGCTATGCAAGATGTTTTTCCTATTTCCGTGTAGGGAATTTCCTATTTTGAATGGGAGATATATGTTATAGAACATAAAAAGGTAAAAATTACACATTATCTCTTTGCCCGTTCGTGAAAAGGCAGTACCTTTGAATCACGAGACGTAACTATTGATTTAGAAACGATTTCTTTTCCATTATTAATACTATCATTGGAAGTAAATAAGAGCGGCATGGTTGTGAAACCCTGCCGCTTTGCTTTTTGTCAGACACTGATGGAACAGATTTGACTGATTAGGACTGTTTTTTCTCCTTGCCGAAGTCTGCATCAAACTCCAGGAACCAAGTGACGAGGAAGGTTATAGCACAAGTAGCCATAACGATGATGAAAAACGTTTGGTAGCCCACAGCATCTTTAATCCATCCAGAAACCATTCCTGGCAACATCAGTCCAAGATAGCTAATGCCAGTACAGATAGCATAGTGAGAGGTCTTGAACTCTCCCTGACTATAGTAGAGCATATAAAGCGTAAGTACGGTAAAGCCCAAACCATAGCCGAACTGCTCGATGAAGAGACATGTGCTGACAAGAGACAAACCCATGACGGAAGAGATATCCGGCATCGAATAGGCTAAATAGATATAGACAACATCAGGCAAGGTGATGGCACAAACCAATGGCCACAACCAACGTTTCAAACCGTCACGACTCACCAGTATTCCACCAATGATTCCACCTATCATAAGTCCTATAAGTCCGACTGTACCATACGACAAACCGTATTCAGACGGAGCCATACCAAGGCCGCCCACAGAATTAGGACGCATCAAGAACGTCTTGGTCATGGTATTAAGAAGAGCCTCCGGGAAACGATAGAAAAGCATGAAACAGATGGAAATAATCGTCACACGCAATGGGAACTTGGTAAAGAAAGCAAGAAGCGTGCTTATCAGGCCAGACCAAACTTCCGATACACTTCTTCTGTCATTTCTATCTTCAGCGGGTTTGGGAAGTATGAAACCGTGGAACAACCATAGGGCGATGAAGATGCCGGCCAATCCATAGAAGACAAGGCTCCACACAAAGGCCGTTTGATTTCTGAAGTATACCAACAGAATACTTGGAATAGACACTAACACGCTATTGCCAAAAATAACGGCTAATCTGTAGAACGTATTACGGATGCCTACAAAATAGGTTTGGTTGTGTTCGTCGAGTTCTATCATATAGAACCCATCAGCCGATATGTCGTGCGTAGCACTGGCAAAGGCCATGATAAAGAAACAGCACATCGACATCTGGAACCATAGCGGAGTGGTGAGTGTAAACGCCACGCCTGCCAATGATGCACCAATAAGAATCTGCATGGCGAGAATCCACCAGCGCTTAGTACGCAGCAGGTCAATAAATGGACTCCACAACGGTTTGATAATCCACGGAAGGTTTAGCCAACCTGTATAAAGGGCCAACTCTGTATCGGTTAGTCCCATCTGCATGTACATGACAGCGGCCACACCTGTAACAAGTACATTAGGAAGGCCTTCGGCAAAGTAAAGTGTAGGCACCCAGGCCCAAGGATTTCTCTTGCTCATAAATAATCTATATTCTATTCTTTCTATCGTTAGTAAAAACTATGCGTTTCTTCTGAGGTTCCAAACCAAAATTGAGAAGAAGTCCAACTTCTGCATCTGTTGCGCGAAGATAATTGTTTAATTGAGCTAGATGTTCAGGCAGGATACTCTTCACTGCCTTCAATTCCAGAATGATTTTGTTCTCAATCATAATGTCAGCATAATAATCTCCCACGCACATACCTTTATAATATACAGAAATAGGATACTCTTTCTGGCAATGAATGCCACGCTGGGTCAGTTCATTGAAAAGTGCATTTTGATAAACTTTCTCCAAAAATCCATATCCTAGTTCATTATATACATCATAAAAGGCACTAAGAACCTCGCTTGTTATATCGCTATGTAAATACTCCATCTGAAAATCAGTGTTAATCAGTTAAATCTTGTACTATCAGTGTCTACTAATATATACGTTTAATTTCTGCGTTCTGATAATAATGGAGGAGGATTTGCTCGTAGTTATAGCCCTGCTGACCCATGACGGCAGCGCCTATCTGGCAGAGACCGACGCCATGCCCCCAGCCTTTGCCTTGGAGACGGAAACCAGTGGCGGTCTTCTCGACATCGAAGGCGGAGCTATAGAGATGAGTCTCACTCAAGGCTCGGCGAATCTCGA
>Ga0247610_10002165_pt1 | contig 23176 bp, 23 predicted proteins | sample 174DNAGHGhighgp2_FD_193483 | JGI IMG/M metagenome (GOLD analysis project Ga0247610, IMG submission 193483) | Sheep rumen microbial communities from Palmerston North, Manawatu-Wanganui, New Zealand - 1742 DNA GHGhigh gp2 | ecosystem: Host-associated > Mammals > Digestive system > Stomach > Rumen...
TACTATAAGGAGTTTTTTATTTTTTTGTTTCTATCAAATACTCTTGTCCATCATAAGATCCCCTTATAGATATCTTAAGGCCAGCGGGGAGATCCCATTTTCTAAGGATCCTCATTATTTTTCTCATGGTTAATTTTCCATGATATTTGGTACAGACGTTAGTGTTCCATTCTTTTCCCTCGTATTCATTTACCCACTCATCTGTATCCTCATTGTAAGACCAACTATCCTGATTTATCTCAGTTTCAATCTCAAACCACCACCAAGTATTAAAATATCCTTTAAAGTTTGGTTTTTTTAATACATTCACTCTAAGGTGCTTTCCTAATCCATTCCTTTCATAAACATCATACTTTGAAGTTCTACTTAATACTTCATTAATGAACTTCTCAGAGTATTGTTCACGCAATCTTTCCTGAATAAAGTCAACATCACAGTATCTTATAAGGTAAATATCGAACCAAGTGGGGGTATTCCATAATATCATCCCCGGCTTAAACTCCTCCTTTTTTATTTCCCACGCGAAATCTAGTGGGTTGAACTTATTACCATAGTCATCCACTACGGTTCCAGTTTTCTTACACCATTTAATAATTTCTAAATAATCATCATAAGAATCTAAGTAGGTTTTATCTATTCCTGCCATTTTTATATAGGTTTTTTTATATAAGGGTTTAAATCTTATTTTATGAGAAGTCAGAAGAACTAAATACTAATCCCTCTTCAGTAATTTCCTCGCTAAAAACTATACATTCGAGAACATCTTTACGTGGTGGAAGTCTTTTATAAACCTCATCATCTATTTTAATAGGAGGGGGATAAACAATTAATCCATTTTCATCATAGCACTTTAAACTCTCTGGGTATCCATAATACTCATGAATTGTAGTACCGCTTTGTTGTTTTTGTTCTACCATCTTCCAAAATTCCTCAACATCGACCTTCTCATTATATTCATTGATAAAGGTTGTTTTATTTAATTTGAGGAATCGAAATATGGAGGACTTATCTTTTTTGTCATAGTATTCATTATTTTCTTGGAATAAAAATTTCCAACCAAAACTAGATTTTCCTATATGAATTGAATTATCCTCTTTTTTTACGTAATAATTAGTACCCATTTTATATTTTATTTAAAAGGTTATTAACTTTTTGTTTATAAAAATCATAGTCATTTAAATTTTTTGCCACAGATAGTCGTTCTTCAGTTAATGTTCCTTCTCCTTCGTTATTCATTATTAATTCTCTAAATCTACTTTCTTTCATATTACCGGAAACAGATAATTCTTTAGTCATTTTTAGTATTAGTGGCTTATTGCTTGTTAGAATTGTTTCGACCTCAAAACACCACCGATCAAACATATCTCTTCCGACTCTAGTTATTTCCTCATCTGAAAACCCCATTGGAATTTTATTTACACTGGAACTTTCATAGTTAGAATAAGATAGTGGATTTATAAAACCGAGGGAATATATGGCATCACTAAATTCTTCCCATGCAATCTCTATGTCATTTTCAGATGCCAAAAGAACTCTACTATCATCTTCGAATATTACCTTTTCAGCATAATATCCACCAAGACTTATTTTGACATCATTTTCTACATCTCGTTTTGATTTTATTTCTCCTATTGTATTTTTGTTATTGATAATAGTAAATCCACCTTTCTCAGAATCAACACTCATAATATATTTAGGTAAGATTCCAGTCAAATAAGCCATAACTATTGCATGACCAGATTCATGTACAGAAATTGCATATCTTAGTTTTCTGTTTTCTGGGTTTCTTAATTTACCCAACTCTAACAGAACTTCTTTTTCTTTTTCACCATAGATTATAGTTTTTCTATCTAAATTATATCCAGATTCAGGGTCTTTAATATCAACAACTATATCTCCGGTCATTTTTTCAGATATAATGTCTGAAAATATTGGAGTAAATAATGTTCCTATGGTAGTAAAAAGTGGTCTAACACCTTGAGTCGGAAAAACACCTTCTGAATAAATAAGATCTAGTAAGTTATCTGTAGGTATTATGTTTATTCCAGTAGACTCTTTAAATTTATTACAGCAAACATTGACTTCTTTTTTTATAATTTTTTTGAAGTCATCTTTCCGAAGGGATGGGTATTTTATTATATTATTCCCTATTCTAGCTATTTGTTCTGGTCTGAATCTATTTAATAATGCTTTTTTTATATCTGTAATAGAAACATTACTGGTTTCATTATAAAAAATATCAGCATCTATATCAGCAGATAAGCAGGTAGATGAGTAAAAAGCTTCATCCAAGTTCCCCAAAATAAATATAAGAGATTTATTACATTCTATATATCTTGGGGTTGTAAATATAGATCTAGCCCTTTTTAGAAACTCAGCTAACTCTCCTACAGTATTAAAACTGTTTATTTCTTTGATATAGTCTAATGCTTGCTTATTTTCTAAGGACTTTAATCTAGATATCATAATACGAAGGATATTTCTTTCTATTACATCGATTTTTCTATAAGGATCCTCCTCCTCCTCATCTTTATCTCTTGTATCACCTAAAATATAAGCATTAGAAGTGTCTCTATTGTTGTAATAAAAAAATCCAAGATGATCTAATAATTCTTTGACATCATTTGGGTCACAGATTTTTCCATTTGTTAATCTTACTGTTTGGTGATTTGATGCATAAGCCAAAAAATCCTCTGTAAAATTCAGAAAATAGGAAAAATCATAACAATTTTCAGTCACATTAAGAATTCCGTGATCCATTAGATTCCAGATAGGTCTAATAGTTGGCTTATCAACCTCCATTCCATCTTCTGATACGGTTCTTGCATATTGAAATTCATCAAATACAAAAACCAGATCCTCTACTAAATCAGAGATAGGTCCTTCTATATCTTCAATTCTAAAAAAATCAGATATTTTTTCGCTTATTGAAGAAGATCCATCACCAATTTCTTTCCCGCAATCGAAGAATAGAGTTTTTTTGTGGAGATCTAATATTTCAATTAGTCGTCTTATTAAACTAGTTTTTCCAGTTCCCGTCATACCCCACAAAGAAATCACAACCGGTCTCTGTATTATTTCCCTAGTAATATACCAAGGAGTCACTGAAGTTATGACCTGATCAATAATAGAATCAAGTCCCACATACTCTTTTTTTAGTTCTTGTCTTGCTTGTTCTAATAGTTCAATTTTTGTCATATAAATCAAGTTTAAATAATGTCAATTATAAGGAAGTGGGTTATATAATTGCTCTTTTTCTTGCAAAATTAAGAAAGGGTAGTTAGATTATACCCATATTCCTTATATTAGAATAATTAAAACAGTATGCCATGAAAGTAGAAGAAATAGAGGGTTTAATAAATAAATCTGACCTAAAAAAATTAAAAACCTATGAGATTGAGGGAGAACCTGTAATTGAGACGATGTTATCCAGAATTGAACGATTATCTAAAGCACTACTAGATATTGATAAACTTAATGGTGGAACTCTAGAATCCATTCGCACTGAAGAAGATATAAAAAGTGTTGTAAATGGAATATATAAAATTACTCCAAGTAGTAATGATATGAGTGCAGAATTAGATAGGTTACAAAGAAAAGTTAAAGAAATTAATTCATCACTATAAATCAATTCTAAGTATGGGTATTTTTAAGAATAAGAAGTCTAATACTAATAAAGAGTCTAATACTAATGAGGAGGATTTATTTGGTAGTTTAGACAAAGCAGATACAGATAGCATAAAAAATCAGATTATATGTGATCCATTTAAGACTGACTGTATTGATGAGATTTTTATGCATGCCTTTCATAGTAGTATAGGTAAAAGAATATGTATCAGAGGGGAAGTAAAGTTTAAATCTGGAAATACTACTGGATCTCAAAAATTTGAAGCAGATAGTCTCCCAGAATTATTGATAAAAATAATTGAGTTTTGTAAGAATTTAGAAAAATAATAAAAAATAGATAAGAGTAATTTCTTATCTATTTAATTTTTTTAATTATATTCATTTGTGGTTATCCAATATCCTATAGCCATCATATAAATGAGAACTAATATAAATAGTATTATATCATACCCAATTGATATGTCTGTAGTGATATAATCAAAATCCTTAAATTCTTTTCTAACCCAATATTTTCTAATGGTAGGATCTAGATAATCACATAGGGCTGTTATATTAAATTTTGGATTGTCAATATACCAAGCTTTAATTTTAGTTTCGACTTCAGGATTATCACACCAGGAGAAAGGATAACACCACTTTACACTATCATTTTTTACTCCAACGCAGATAACTAATTCATTCTTGTTTCCTCCTTCCCAATAGTTTTTTTGATCTATTGCGGTTTTTATTCCATAGCTCTCAGGAAACACAAGAAGAAATACCCGGATTTGATAATTTTTACCAAGTTTAGAATTTAAAACTCTCAATCTTTGGTCAGATAGCGTCTTTTTAATTCCTAGTATTACCCTCTGATCTTTTCTTTCTATTTCTGGATAGTCGAATAACCTACTATCCTTCTTCCCTTTTGTTAATCTGAATATGGAATTAGAACATTTCATCGGATTCTTATATAAGTTAGTTTTTGTTATAGTTCTCATAGTAAGGTCCGATTTATTCCAATTATATACATAGGAATCACCATCTTCTGTGTAGTACTTTCTATGCATATCTTTAAATTCAGGGTATACTCCAAATAATCTCTTTATTTCTTCATGTTCTTTTTTGGAACAGCGTATTTCATTATTATCAAGATTAGTGTTGTATGTGTATTTCTCATAGTGATACTTTATTTCCTCTTCTTCATATGTGATCGTATTACCATCACTGTCTGTTTTTGTTTTAGTGACAGTAACTTTTTCATTCCAGGGTTCATAGTAGGTAGTCTTTGTTATATAACCACCTAAAAACTCTGTGTCGGTAGTAATTAATTTAACAAGGAATAGTTTTAATAGAAGATATAAACTAATACTACCCCCTAAGAAGATAACATATTCCCACCAAACAAGTTCTTTTTTCTTCTTTTTATAGAGGATAAAAGCAACTATAATAGCTATTGAAATTATTACTATTTCCATAACTCCACATCATTCTCTAGTCCAGTATCCATTACTTCTTTTGTTGTTGTAGATGATATTACCTTATATTCAATCTCAGAACACCCACTTAGAAATATTGAACCCGGAAACTTATTACAAAGATCCTTATGTTCTCTAATTATATCAAGTTCTATTTCTTGATTTTTCTGAAACTCTGTTCTTAAGGTTTCAATACTTTGCATTAGATCTTTGTATAAAGATACGTCGAAATCTGGATTATCTTCTTGTATCCATTTCATAAGCTCATTACCTTCAGAATATCTTCCGGAAATAAGTTCTGGATAAACTTTTTCGAATGTTTTTTTATATTCTTCTGTAACTGAGGCTTTTTGTTTTATGATTTTCCAAGTTTTGTCATAGAGTCCTTCTATTTTATCAATTTGAGCATCAGATCGATTCCTAAGTGATATTTCTTTGTTAGTATATGAAATACCAACCAAGGCAATTAATAAACTGGAAACAATTAATGCTACAATAATACAAACTCTTTCTTTTTTCATGTTTTTATTATTTAAAATGTTGTTTATATAAATCTATGCTTGCTATTCCCACCAATACAATACAAGAGATAACCTCAATAAATTCCTTCATTGATATTATTGATAAAAGAAATTTCTTTATTATTAACTTTAACCTTAACGTGTCATCGTAGCTAAAATCACTTAAAGTAAATATCCACATATAACAAAGTATGAGGTTTGAAAAAAGAATCCAAGGTGATATCTTTTTTATTGAGCCGAGAAAATAACAGAAAATAATACTTGTGTCAATAATAAGTGCAATTATTGTTAATGTTATTGTTATATACATATCTATTATTTTTTTCTTTATTTATAAGGAATTGGGAAACAAAAAAAAGAGAACGTCTCACGACGCTCTCTCCTAACTAATTAGAATATAGGACATATCATAACATATATAAGGGTTTGAGGTTAAATTTAATCTTTTCTCATCCTTACTTTCCATACGCCCTTTTCTTTTTTCTTACCTTTTGGCCAAAGAAAATCTATTTTATTTTTAAATCTCTTGGCCATTGTGTCATAAATTACATACCTCCCGTTGAGGGAAGCATCCTCTGAACAAACTATAGAGACTGTATCCCCATAGTTGTATCTTTCCAGTAGATCACGACTTACTGCAATCCACTTTAAATGACCTTTTTCTAATAACTCCAGGTTTATCTTTTTTCCTGAAGCTGTGATTAAAGGATTTCCCTGAGTCTGACTAGCTACAGGGTGATAGTAGGTAGCTTGTACTGTATGCCAATCTGATGGTGGCGCTACCTTTTCAACGCTTTTTTCTGCCGGATTACAAAGCCAGCAAAAAAAATATAAAATAATCTTTATCAACTTCATTTTTTTTATTTTTATTGTTTATACATATATAAGGCTTTCAATGGGATATCTTTCCATTATTAGCCCCATGCACTTTTGTCCATCAAATCCAGGTAATCTAGATTCATTTATGGCTCTACATACGCCGATAAGATCCTGTCTAGTATATAAAGGCCTAGAAAATAGTAACTCAGTTTGCTTCATGTTAACCAATATTTCAATGTCTTCTGGTCCAGCAATTATTCTATAGGCCTGGGGATCTAGACTAATCAAAACGGCGTATATTTTTTTATAGTCTATCGTTTCCTTTATCATATCTCTTATAAGGTTTTCACAGTAAATATAATTCCATTTCCTTATATTTGTTATGAATAAATATTTTGTGTACGCAAAGGGTCGGAATATATGTTACTATCGAGAACTAGATTCTGGAGTAAGACCTAGAGCAACTTATATACACATTCTAAGGTTATACTTAAAGGAGGTTAGTCAGGTTATTAAAGAAATTCCAAGCACTGATCCATATTTCATGTTATTTTCTGATATCCTCTCAAATTGTCCTTTAAAGCCAACAACCCTAGAATGTGATAGTGTAATCTTAAAAATAAAAGAGATATATGACAACAGAAGAATTGAATGATCTTTATTTAGAGAATGACAAGATTCTAATTAAGTTTGGAGCTAGTTGGTGTGGTCCCTGTAAAGCAATGGAACCAATACTAGAAGAAATAAAAAAAGAAAGACCCGACGTAAAAGTGTTGGAGTTAGATGTTGATTCTGAGAGTGAACTAGTTAACCTATTTAAAATTAGAAGTGTTCCTACTTTATTTTGGATTAAAGAAGGAGTTACTGTTAATAAGATAGTAGGGGGAGTTAACAAAGAAACAATTTTATCCTTAATGGAATGAGTAATAAAAATAAGAAAATTCGTAGATTAGAAAGACATCAGAGAAATAAAAAGAAAGAAGAAGATTATAAGAAAGAGGCTTGGGAAAGTGGAAAATTAATAGAACCAAATCATAATAATAAAGGATATCCCGTAGAGTATAGTTTAGAGTTAGGAAAACGGCTCTTAGAGAAACCTTTCCTAATATTTAGACAGAAAATTCGAGATTATTTATTATTATGTCCACTTGAAGCCAGAAATGAGACTTGGAATGAATTAAAAAAACGATATGATGAATGGCTAGATCGAGAGTAATATTGTCTAATGGTTTTTTTATTATAGGAGTTGTTAGTCTTATAATAGTTGATGAAACTAGGCTCTGGTGTTTATTAATAGCACTAATCTCATTTTTAACATCTAGTATAATTAATGGTACTTTTGGAAATGGTAAATGATGACGTATTGATCAAATATGCTTGGATGTCTGGTCATAAATCAGATTGGCCGGATTTTGTTATGGATATGAAGAATAGAATGACTGAAATGAAATTAGGTTTTCCTGGGATTTCTAACAATGACTTATCTTTAGTAGAATTTGGGACATTAAAACCTGGAGATCTATTTATTCATGATCCCTACATAAAGGTGCCTAAAGGAGTTATTTATGATGAAGCTCCTATTATGTATTATATTTTAGATGATAATAGGTTTTATATAGAGGGAATAGGAAAGGGAGATGATAGTATAAGAGATCCTTTAAGGTTGAATATACGTTGGAGAGATATTTTGCCATCACTCTCAATAGAACCAGATTTTCCAGTGTTTAGTGTTGACTCAAGACCTACTATGAATGGAGGTCCAGCTTATTATTACTTCTTTAAAGCATATCACGATCAAAGAACTTAAAACTATGTGGGAAGATATTACAGAGGAAAACTATCCAGAAACACAAGAAGAACGAAATAGAACTCTAATTTCCTATGTTATTAATAATAGGGAGAGAGTTTATTTAAGTTTCAATGAGTGTAGATTAGGTTGGGGAGTTTTATTAAAAGATAGCGATTTACAGGCTAAAGTTTATAAAGTCCCCAAGATAAAAGATAATAAGGAGGATTATAACAATGAAGAAAAGGACGATTAAAAGCTGGTTTATACATTGGAAAAAGTTTAATTCCTTTGCTTTTAAGGAGGGAGTTTGGAAATTTAGGTATATTTTTCATGATGTAGATAAACCATGTCTTAGATTAATTGGTATGAGTTCTGAAAAAATAGAAGATTACCATAAAACCAGATCGAATCATCACTTAGAGTATAAAAATCCTAATAAGATAGATTACAATGCAGTAATTATAAATTGGGAAACTAGTAAAAGTGCAATAGAGATCCTAAATTCTGAGATTATAGAACGAGGGGATAGTATTAATGTAGATAAATTAATAAATACTCTTATAACATTAATACCTAATTTTACTGTAGCACATAAAGGTAATAAGAAAGTTGAGGTTATTAAGTATAGGAATGGAAGACTAATTGATCATGAATTTACGTCTAATGTTCCAAGCAATTCAATTCTTATTAGTAATACTTTAATTAAGAAATTATGTAGAAACAAAAAGTAAGGGGATTAATTTCCTCCTACTTTTTATTATTTAATTTTATGTTATATCTTATTAGAACTTTTGGGCGTGGGAAAGATAAAACCGCACTTAAAGTAGGATATTCTGGAGATCTTGATTCTAGACTTAAATCCTATTATCATCAGAATCCATTTTTTGAACCAATAGCTATAAGAAGAGGAGAGTTATATGAGGAAGAATTAACTCATTTATACCTCCAGGGATTAGGCCTTAAACTCAGTTTCCTTAATGAATGGTTCTTAGATTGTAATAGAACCATGCAAGAATTTCATGCTTCGAAACTAAATATGCAGGCCTTAGTTTGGAGAGAAAGAGATAAACTATTTACTCAACGGGATTTTAAAGACAGAGGAAATAGTTTAAGAAAAAGAATTTATGAAGATTTAAGGATGATATTATATAATCCAGATAAAGAATCTATAATAGATAAGCTTTGGAAAATGGAAGCTGGAAAAAGGAGGCTAAAAGATATGAGAAAAGAATTTTACTGTTAATTCCTTATAATTGAAATTAAAATAAGAATGTGTGAAAAAAGCACTTATAATAATTGCTTTGGTATTAATAATAATAGCCGCCATTTTATATCTTAATATTTATTATAAAATTTTTAGAGATAATAATCCATGATGGGTTGGAATCAATAATAAATTTTCATTATATAATATATAAAAATAAAAAATGAAAATCATATTTTTAGATTTAGATGGTCCCATATATAATAATGGGGTGCTAATTAACAATGCCCTTCATTGTTTGAGTGAGCTTATAAGACTTACGGGAGCAAAGATTGTAATAACATCAGATAGGAGGATAGGAAAAAATCTAAGACAGGTTAAAGATTTAATTTATGCTACCTTAGGAGAGAGTATCTCTAAGGAGGTCATAGGAATAACTGATGTTATCTATCATAATGAAGTTGAAGTAGCTCGAGCTGCAGAAATTCAATATTGGTTAGATAGTTCTAATGAAAATATTACTCGTTATGTTATTATAGACGATAATGAATCAGCTGCTTTATTATCATCAAATATGAATTTCGTAAAGGTGGGAGATGCAGGAATTACCGGAGAAGTCTTTAGAAATTGTTTAAGAATACTAGGTTAAATTAAACCTAGTATTTATTTTTGTTTTTGCAAGTCGTATTCCCTCAAACCCTTACATATGTATGTATAAAAACTCTAAAAATAAATAAAACATGAAAAATTCTAACAACGTAAACAGACAACTCTTTTATGCATTAAAAGTGGCTGAGAAATCTAATGTACCACTGTTAATCATGTCAAATCCTGGAGCTGGAAAAACTACGACCATTCACATGTATGCAGAAGTAAATGGATATGATGTAGTGCCCCTTGTCGGGTCCAATGAAACTGCAGAGGCCATACACGGTTATGAAACAATTGGATCTGCTGCTTCGATTGTTCCGGGAGAAGTAGTGGTTTCGTCAAGAACTAGACCTTCTTGGATGAATAGAATTTTGTCTAATTATAAAAATGGAAAAAAGACAATTCTATTCCTAGATGAAATCACCGCTTCACATGAGTTTGTGCAATCAGCTTTGCTCAAACTTGTATTTGACAGAACCGTAGGTGTAGAAAAGCTTCCTCCGGTAGAATACTGTTTGGTTGTTTCTGCAGGAAACTACATTAACAATCTGTCATCTACCATGAACATGATTGCACCACTGATGAATAGATTTATGATCTACAATATATCTATCGTAGGATCAGTGGACATTCCAGTGTTTCTGAATAAATATTCAGGAGCTATCACAAACGGTGGAAAATGCACGGACCCACTGGAAAGGGTACGGAAGATGTTTACAGAGTTAAATGAAAAGGAGTTAAATTTCCCTCAAGAGACAATAAATATAATTGGGGAATATTTCGAGCGAGGAATTGTAGAAACATCAAATATGCTCGAAAAAACAGGTAGAGTTGATTACTCTATAACTGACTTAAGAAATATTTATGGGGATGTAGATGATGATGATCCCAATCTCTACGGATTCATCACCCCAAGAACTTTGGGATACCTCAGAGATGTCACTGTAGCATGTTATCTTTGCTTTGGAAAGGAGGGAATCCAATCCGATAACTTCAAAAAGATGATAAATGGTCTTTGTGGAGTAGGACTTTCAAAAGAAAAGAAGACTAACGGAGTCACAATTAAAGTAAATCATATTGGATCAGATTTATATGCTTCCATTTCACAAATTTCGGTCGAACTGGATAAGCTTTCAAGTCCAGTGTTGCCGGAATATGTAAACTACTTTACGGACATTTTGAAGAACAAAGCAGAAAAGGGTGGAAAATTTACCATACCTGAAATGCAAGCTATATCAAACAAGCTAAACAGCATGTGTAAGGACAATGCTCTTAAAAACATGGATCGCCCGCTAGAGCAGGATATTTTGAAAAAATTCGGATCACTCCTTGTTAATACAACTGATTGTATTCCAAAGGGAACTAAGTTTCAATTACCCACTGATTTATCTTCTGGAAAACCACTAAGTCCCGAAGAAATAAAGAAACAATTAGAAAAAAATAATTTTACGGTTGAAAAACTATCAGAATACGTAAATGTATGGAATAAAGTGGCTAACACTTACATCACATTGAATGATTTTGTTCAGTTCCCTAATTGGAACTACTCAGAGTCAACAAAGGCGGCTTTTAAAGAATTGGGAGAAACGCTGTCTATAAGTGGTGTTTCTGTAAAACTCATGCATAGAGTGATCCTAATGGCTAATCCGGGATCAACATCTTTGATACCAGAAGTTGTAAGTATTTAAGAGTATGAAAACTAGATTAGAACTTAATATTTTCAAGTCCTTAGTTGATAATACTTATAATAAGTTTGGACTAAGGCTTTTAGTAAACGACAGTGGTTTTTATGACCCGCTGGATCCGAGTAGTCCATTGGGGTTCTGTTATAGATATCAGGACCCCACTACAAAAACAATAGTATATAACATACAGTGTTCTAAAATTGGGATTGAAGATACTGATTTTAGAATATTAATGCACGAATATGGTCATATATACTTAACTCATCTTGACGGTATTCAAGAAGAGTTGGACGCCAGATTGTATTACACGATACAGTACCACAGAGAAGAATTAGTCAATGAAATTAATTCCTTGTGTGGAATCGATTTCGCTGATAAGCTTATTGATAGAATTTTAGATGATCCATCTGTAAACCACAGCATTCATAACATAGCTATGGATATGGAGGTGAACTCTACTGTTTTATCACTAGATGATATTGATCAGATGGAATCAGATATCAGTTCTGTCGTAATGGATAAATATTTATCACAGATGTCCAATATAAAGGATGGCTTGATAAATAAAGATGACCTAAGTGATGAAGAGAGAGCTGTGATTTCTTCTAATTTTGACGATGCTATGAAGAAAGCAATGGCATCAAACAAAATTAAACTCATTCACCCCAGCAGATTTAATCTTGGAGTTGATGATAGTGGAAACCCAATACCATTTCCAGACAATCTAAGTTACCCAGAATATTTGATTCTAATAATCCAACATTTAGATCAATTTGTGAAGCTTTTAGTATCAATAAAAATGGGAGGAAATGGTGATACCTCTAATATTACTAAAAACGACATATTCGATGCCCTTAATGATCTTTTAGATAAGTTTAACGGTAAATCTGAAGAATACAAACAAGGATATAGAGATGCTATACAAGACAGCATGTCTGGAGGTGCTTCGGGTTCACAAGGTCAACAACAATCTCAGGGTCAGGGTGGTCAATCTAGTGGCTCTAATTCACAAGGTCAACAATCTCAAGGTGGGGCCGGTGGTAGCAGTGGAAGCCCTCAAGAACAATCTTCTTCTGATAGTAGTGGTAGTGGATCAGGTAGTTCAGATTATCAGCAAGGGTATAATGATGCCCTTAATGACCTAAATGCGGCTAAAGATAATCCTAGTAGTGGAGGAGGGATGAAAGGATTAGATCAGCTTATGAATGAAGCTGGTATGTCTCCTTCAGATTCTTCCTCAGATACTGCGGAAGGTGAACAAAAAGAAGGTAGTCCATCAGATCGTGAGCCAGGAACGCCTAGAAAAGGAATTAGATCTAATCCACTTGATCAGAAATATACTGATCACTCAAGTGAGTTCCGAAAGAGAGCAGACACTGCTAGATCCTCAGGTACCGTGAAAAATTGTGGTAGCTTTGGGTGTGGAAACAGTGGAGGCGCCAGTGGTTTTAGAGAAGTAGATAAGGATGTCGATGAAGTTGACATGGCCTTAGATGAAGTCATAAGAAATATAAGAAAAAGAGTAGTGAAGGTGTCTACGAAAAAAGATAACATGAAAAACTATAACAGAGGTATTATACGAACTGTTATAGCACCTTCAATATCTCAAGACGTTACTCTGAGCAATGATCCGAAGATTGTCTTCCTAATTGATATTTCCGGATCAATGAACACCGGGTTAATTGATCGATGTTTATCCACAATAGCAAAATCTCTAAGAAAACTATCGAGAGGACTAAGATATGATATCATAACTTGGAATACAAGATTAGGGGAACATATCAAAAATGTTGATCCCCGTCGACCTATAACTCAGGTTAAGTATGGTGGTGGTACCTCCATTGCTAACGGAATAAAGTATTTCAAGGATAATTATGGACCAGATGCTACATTAGTGATTATTTCTGACTTCGAAGACTGTCTTGATGAGTGGAACTTAGCAGAATCTGTTATGGATAATTACACTCTATATGGATTTGATTATGGTCATCGAAGTGGATCAGAAAAAATTAATTGGAGAAATCTTAAAGTAAGGAAATTCAAAGATGATTGAGAAAAAGAGAATACAGGAATTGGTGGAAATATTTTACCACCAACCATTTAAGATTTTCTACGTTAATTCAACAGATAATTCCAATTTTATAAAACCGGTGGGGCTATTTATAAGTCTTGGGATAACAACCCCAATGACAACATTAGAACTACTGAGATCAACTATTGATAACACTTACCCAGAGACTTCCCCAAGAATAGTAGAATTAATGAGTCGTAGGGTAAATGGAAACTACTACCTAAACTCCATAACTTCTAATCCACCTCAACCCTATGTGGTTTCTGAATTGCCAAAAAATAGGTTGGGGGAGGAGGAAGCAAAAGAAGAATTACTAAAACTTAGGGAGAAAATAAAGGAATCATCTCCTAAAGTAGAAGATTTAGTAAAAACTCAGAGATTACAGGAATTATTAGATCGTATTTCTTGGGATACAAGTCTAATATATAAGACCGATGATGGGGAATATAAACTGTTCCACATAATCTCTAATTATATTAAAAAAGGAGATGTGGAGTTTAGGATTGGAATATACGTAGAATAGAAGTATAGTAATAGAATAACTGATGATTTGTTAATTGTCAGTTATTCTTTTTTTAATCTTTAAAATCTAATATTATGTTAAGTTTAAATTACCTAGAAATACCTTATGCTGAAATTAAAGATATTAATTCTTTTTATAGAGAATTATTACCTGAAATACCAAAAATCAGATCTTTTGTTAATACATTACGATTGGTATTTTCATTACCGCTGAGTTGTATTCAGTTATTTGTTGGTCAGGGGGAGAGATTTTATAGAATCGTTATGAGGGATTCAAAAAAAAATATATTTGGGTGGTTTTATATTCTTCCCCTAGAAAATAGAGTAGATCTTTATGACTCCTCTTCCTCTGATATTCCGATTATACAGTGGAAAAATAAAAAAGCTGTTACAAAAAATTATAATCAGACTTTCATAAATATAGGAATTGAAAAATCATTTAGTAGATTGATTAATACTATTTAGTCTGTATATGATTGAAGACTTAATTCCTTATATATGTGTGAAGGAAGCGAAACATCCGACTACTATTTTAGTTAGTTGGGTGTTTTTTTTCTTTGGTTAAAAAAAATAAATAGAGAAGAATTACTATATTCTTCCCTATCTTTTTTAGAAATTTTTTATAACATTCATTAACTTTGTATCTTAATTGTTTTATACTATACTATATATTCTGCAACCTCACTATTTACTCTTCCTATTAAACAAGCAATAGCCTTAATACTGGTTCCCGACTGTACTTGAATAACACTAGAATATACCGGAGATGATATAGTAGGTATTGAACCATCTAGTGTATAGTGTATGATTGCATTACTTGTTTGAGTACTAATAGATACATTATTATTGGTTACTAGAATATCTGGGGTAGAAACTCTCTCAAATGCAGTAGTACTTTGTTCTATATGATCTCTTATGCAAATTGCCTTTAATTGATCCCCAGTATTTAATGTTATAGGAGAAACATATTCTGTAGAGGAAGATGTAGGTTCCGTACCATCTAAAGTATAATATATTTTTGAATTATTTATAGTACTTTCTAAAGTTGCCGTTGAATTATCTGAGCTGAAAGTTATTATAGGAGCCCCTGCTTGTACCGGTTCTTTTGTTACTGCATCTATCCATAATTCTCCATTCCATATTATTATAATATCAGATGGAGTAGAATTTTCAGTGTCTTTTAATTTAATTTGTACACCCTTAAATAAATTAGCATCTATAGAAGATTCTCCTTCCTCTAATGAAATTCCAGCAGTTAGTTTGGCTTCACTTATATATTTTGTATCAGCTGCATCTAATGTCAAAACATCATCTATTTGAATTACATTTAAAAAGTCTCTATTATTATAGCTATATCCAGGTATATTAACAACACTTCTTGTTAGATATTTACTATCTATAACTTCAGGTATTTGATACCAGACTCCATCTTTATAGATTAAATCTCTTTTATCTTTATAAACTAAAACACTTGTAGGTAATTTAAGGTATGTGCCTCCTCTATAGTTAATCTTTACATAAGTTGCATTATTAGGTATATCTGTAGAAGTCAGGGATATGTATTTGAATCTACCTATTGTTCCTGTATTAGCTATAGGTGTTCCTATTAGCTTATTATCTTCGTCAAAAAACGCATAGGAATAATAAGTACCATTTGGCTGATAAGACACAAATTGTAACTTTGTAACATTTTTTATATTGAAAATAAGATAGCCATAAGTATCATCTGTAGTTATAAAACCACTAGCTGCAATACGCTTTCCTGGATGTCCTAAAGACACACATGTAGAATAGTTTTTATTTAACGTCTCTCTTTTAGTAGCCCAACTTTCAGCGGTGTAAACACGTGTCTCTTCATTTGGAACAGGCATGGTTTGGTTAAATTGGTCATAGTTATTAACAATTAGAGCACATCTATCTACTAAAGTACCATTCCCAACTAAAGCAATTTCTCCATTTGTACATTTTCTATATGCTACCCCGTCCCAGATTAACATTTTTTTATTTGTGCCTAGAAATACACAGGCGCCAGCATCTTTATACGTAATATTATTAGGTAGTTCTTCAAGTATAGAAATTTTATTACTTATTTCTTCAGTTGGGGTATCCTCTTCGGAAGTAGTTACGATTCCAGCAAAGAACTGCCCACCAAATAACCTAAAGTGAGAGCCTTTTTTAGTATAAAGTCTAATAGTTAAATTTTCATATACATTAGCCACATAAGAACCTTCATAATTATAAAAGTCCTTATAGCTTGAGGCAAAAGCTTCTATAAACGGAGAGGATTCTTTATTAGTAACAGTTATAAAAGGTTCCGATTCAGGTGTTGCACATACTTCCATTTTCGCAGCAGCTTCATTGTTATAATTAAACATGAAACGTACTCCTATGAAGTACTTAACTTCTCCGAATCTGAATTCTAGATAACCCTCTTTGTCAGGCTGTGCTTCTACTTTTACATTAAAAATATCATTACTAAAACATTTTTCTTTAATCGTATTATAAGAGTCGATTTTTGTATTAAATGCTAAAAGTTCGTTTATTACAGGTGTTTTGATAAATAAACTGTCTTTTAAGTAAGGTTTCGAAGAGTAATTAGATGTATCCGTTGCTTTAATGGTATAAACATCAGAGCATAGTAATTTATTATGATGCCCACTTCCACTAAATATTTTAGATTGCCATAATCTTTTAGTATATATATAATATGCATCTTCTTGTTGAATATAACACATATCATCTATTGAAGGGCTATCTGGTAAAGTTGAAACAGTTGGAGCTATGATAGAGATAGCGGTATTTTCATCCGTTTCTTGCCATACTATGGCAGGATTTTCTGGGTCTGTTACATTATCTTCAACACCAATATAATAAATAGAATCAGCAATTATAATCTTATTTAGAATAGGCTGTGATGCCAATTCTAGTCTAACATATTTTCTTATGGTATCTAAAATAAAAGATTTTGTAACCTTATACCATTTATTTCCATCTGTTGAGCCACCAATATCATAAACACATGGTATCACTATATTATGATTTCCATTTAGTGTAATAAAGGATTTATATAGAGGAGTAGCTTCTGAGGCATTTCCTGTAATTATCATTGTATTAAAGGACATGCTTCCTCCAATACAATCGTAAGTTCCCTCAATAGTACAATTAATATATGAACTTCTTATGCTTCCTATTATTCCATGTGTGCAGCCATAAACGTATACATTAGAAATATTAGCAAATGCAATATATTTCCCACTAGAAGTTCTTGCATATATTCCATATACTTCTTTTTTCGATCTATTTAAACCTATAATGCGTACATCTGTAATCTTTATTCTATTACATGCCTCAGTACTAGCAGTAGCAGAATCCTCGAAATCTCCCAAATTAATAGCAGATTCATATGTATTTTCTGGATTATTTAATGTATCATTCATTCCCACATAAATAATACCTCCAATAAATGTACAATATCTGCCTATAGAAAATCCTTTATCATAGGAATAGACAGTACTATTATTCAATATAGTCTTTCCTATTGGATTTGCAATATTTCTAACATTCACTGTTTTTATAGCATATGCTTTACCATTTAATTCTGTAGTTTGAAACACATCTATACATTTTTGTATAGCAACAGTATCATCAGTGGATCCATCAGCTTTTGCCCCAAACCATTCAGGTTTACCTTTCATTGCGGCTACTATAGAAGTTCCAACATAAGCATCTTTACTATCTGAAGAAGTATTAGCTTTTACTTGTAATGTATTATCAAATATTTGATAATTACCATTTACTTCTATTCTAGTATCAAACCTGAGTTTTATAGTACCATTTACCAGTTTTCCACCATTAAATTTAAGAGTAGTATTTTCTGGTATTAATACTACTTCTCCGTTAAGATCAAACTTATCTTTTATCTCATAAATAGTATTAGGTATCGTTACTTGAGATGAGAATAGTACTGGATCTAGAATCTTATACCCAAGAGAATTTACTACTTCTGTTCCTTCTACGGTTTCTGTAATGGCAGCTCTATCAACTGAGGATGGATCAACCCAAGCAGTACCTGTCCAATATACAGGTTTATTAAGTGATGTATCAAAATATCTTGACCCTATACTACTACCGGACATTATATTAGGCCTACTACTTGATTCACCGATTGAAGCACCTATTTCCCAATCAGCGCCGTTCCACACTGCATTTGTTTTTAGATTTTCAATGTAGATTTTTGTTCCATTTTGTAAATTAAACAATTGTGCAGTACCATTCTCACCAACTGAAGGAAGATTGTTGATGTTAGAAACATAGCTTTGGGGGATAAGTTTTCCTAGAGGTAATTCATCGAAGAATTCGAGTTTATATTCGAATGTAAACTCTCTTGATCCAGTTGCATTAGATAATAGTCTAGTTATATTAAATCTATTCAAAGCGCTAGATCTATATAAAGCTATTCCACCATCACCCACAACTCCAGTAGAACTTACTTTAAAAATCTCTCTTTTCTTACTATCCACATTCATAGGCATTATAGCGTAAGCTGCCACAGTTGATGAGGAATTACTTAGTTTTATTAATTCACCACTAACCGAATGAATTAAGTAGGTTTCATCAGTATTAGTTCCTCTAGAGCTTGTTGTAAATGGGAAGTGTTTCATTGTTTGGAGTTTATATAATTCTCCACCCAACTCAAGACTTATGGTTTCTATACAATAGTTTGTTGAGGTTGAAATGCCAGATACAGGGACAGTTGCTTCAGCATCAGTAAAATAATTCATATATGTAGTGTCCCAATTTTCTGGTTCACTTATTACTAGCTGATTCGGTGCACTATAATAGGTATTTTCTATAAATTCGGGAGCTATGATTAACTCTTTAATTAAATCTGAGGATACCCTACCAGTTATTATTGTAGTTTTTCCAGTTGAGGTTAGTGTACTGGAGATCTTCATCTTAAAGTATTGAGTATTGCTTAGCCAAAATGCTGTACTTGCATCTCCATAATCGTATCCTGTAATTTGTAAGGTATTATTGTTAAATAAACAGCCCCCTAGTAGATTACTAAACTGACTATCTTTATTGTGGATATTTTTAAAGATGTTAGATTCGATATTTGCACTTAAACTATAAGACTCATAATCAGTTAATGTAACATTATCAAACGTATTATTAGCAATTGATATATTAATATTACTATCAGGTTTATAGTTTTCTATTGCTAACAATGCTAGTTTTTGTACAATAGATTTGCTTTTCGAGGTTTTAAATTTCCAAACTGCGTCGTTATAGGTCACATAGGAATCTACTGAATATGCTATATTATTACTATATTCATTTATGATCTTGACCTCAGATAAGTTCCACTCTCCTTTATTATGATCAGTAATAAAAACATAGTACGCAGATTCATAATATATTAGATCGCCAACGGAATATGCTTCTTCTGTTGAGAATTCAAGAATATTACTAGTTTCTTCAATTCGATTTACTAGTTCGGGTTGCCAGCTGGGATTATAATTATCAGACATAGTAATAACATTATTACTAATGTTAATGTTTTTAATATACTCTGCCTGAAATTGCCACAATACACCTCTATTATAAACACGATTTGAAGAATAAGGAGCAATGACTTTTTTTGTTAGGAAATTGTTGTTTGAAAATACAAATTTTCTTATTAAAGGTCTATAGTTATTTTGAGTATAAAAAGCTCCGAGATTAAAGGTATTATTATCTATAGTTAAGTTTTGATAATTTGCCTCATCAAAGAACTGATTTCTATATTCCATGAAATCAGCATACTTAGCTATAGAACTTGGATTGGATGATACGTATCTTTCATTTATCGTAGATAAGCTTTCTTGAATAAAAGTGTTATCTTTATAAGTTCTTAATGCATACTGATAATCTCCACCTGTTTTTGATTTCATAAGGATATGAACTTTCCCTGTAGTTTTTGATATTTGAAATACATTTTTTATAAAGTTATTTTCATAAAGGAGAGTTAAGCATGATAAATAAGAGTCGTATACAACAGGATTACTATCTGTACATATTATATTTGTAAATGAGTTGAAATTGTAGTGTATATAGCCACCCTCAGCTACAATAAAGGTGTAATATGCAGGAGCTCTCCAAGAAGATTCATCGCTGGGAGTCCAATCTTCATCATTATATATTGTATTATTATTTATTTCTAGTGTTCTTTTTCCATTTAACCCCGAGTTTTTTACAGCATTATTAGCATCAGTTCCATTAGAGGTAGCAAAAGAGAATAACTGACAAAATAAATTATGTACTATATTATTATTGATGATTGCTAATTCACATAAAGAATCATCCATATAGATTCCAATGTTTGAACCGCTACTTGTATACACCTTATTAAACGTACACCCAGTTACTTTAAATAATCCAATCCCTTTATTATAATTAGTTGTTGTAGCTTTTCTATAACAGGTGATTATTCTTATGTTTCCCTCAAATGTACAATTATCTACTATAAAATCGCTTTTTTTATCTATTGTATTATCTGTATCTGGTATATAAAATAATGTACAGTTTGAACTAGTGTCATTATTTATAACACTACAATTTTGAAAAGTACAGTTATTATTTATCTCAAATATAGTTTTGTTGTAGATTTTTAGTGTGTAGTTATTTCCTTCTATTTTCAAATTACCATTAAATACAGCAGGATAACTTACAGTAGAACCACTTATTGTTGCATAGGTTGAGCGCAATGTATAATTATCATCTAGTGAAAGGACAATATTTTCGACGTATTCTAAAATTTTTAAATAATGTAAATTATTTTTTGCTACTGTTTCAGATACACTTAGTCCTGGTTGTAATCCTAAGTCACTAAATTTTGCCTCAATTTTTTTACATCTAATTCTGCCAGTATGATTACTACTAGAATCTATCAATTGTCCACCATTAAATTTCAAGATACTATTTGATCCTAAAGTAACATCTTGTCCCTGTAAATCAAATTTATCTCTAATCTCATATATAGTGTTTTCATTACTAACCTGAGATGCAAAGGATTCATTTGGATTTAGTATCTTATAACCAAAAGAATTTACTATTTCTGTTCCCTCTATAGTTTCTGTAGTAGCTTCTCTATTAACAGTATTTTCTTTATTAGTTAATGCCTGTGCAACAGCTTTACTTGATATAGCATTATCACTTGTTGTTGTAATAGTATTATCTACTTCAGGGATTATAATAGGAAGTTTAACGACACCTTCATTATCAGGATAAATTGTAGTAGAAGAATCCGCTAATTGAAAACCACTAACTAAGCCTAGTTCTTTAGCTGTTTTAGGCCCATCTAGAGGAACATTATTGATAGAAGGTTTATTAGTTAGTTCAGAATAGTCAGTTACTCCTCCTTCACTAGGATCAATCCAATCACTACCATTCCAATATATTAACCTATTTAGAGTAGTATCATAATATTGGAATCCTTTTGTTATTATAGTTTTTCCATCCTCATTTACAGGTCTTTCTTCGGTGGTTCCTATTTCTGCTACCTTATTCATTTTGTTACCATAAGACTTAGTTGATATTATATTCTTTATGGTATCAGAATCAAAAACATTATATCTGAATATAGGAGTAGTATTAGGAAATACCCATTTAAAGGTAGCAGTAACGTTTGTATCTACAATAAGGTGATTTTTTTCTATAATCAATGAACTACCCCTAAATAAACCACTTGTTGACTGAATGCTTAATCCCTTTGCAGATTCTTCTTTATCTCCAAGACCTATATAAATACTATTATCATGGAACCAGATTTTTGAATAAGCAAGATAAGTTTTTAATCCGAAAGTAACTCCCTTGAAAGAAAATAAATTACCTGAAATATCTACTATATCATCACTTGGAATATTATAAGTTTTAAGAATATTCCACTGATCATCTACATTTAAGTAAGAAAATACTAGATCCTTCCAATAAAATCTATTATCTTTCAGTACATTATTATAACTATTAGCACTTAAAAAATAGATAATACATCCACAATTATTTACTACATTGCCTCTAATAATATTATCATAACTATTTTGTATACAGAAAGCAGTACCAAAAGCATAAGTACTTGTATTATAAAGACATGTAATTGTATTATTTTCAATAACTGAACCTGAGGGAGAAGTTTGTGTCGCAGCTTTTACTATATTAATACCAAAAACTAACTTATCTTTAGCATAGATATAGTTATTCGAGATAGTTGTTTTACTGTTATAAGAGGTTATAGCTGTGCCCCCAGTTAGATAAATAACATTATTTTTTATTATGTTATTTCCTTGACCACCTTTCAAACAAATAGTACCATCACCAGTACTACCAGAACCAGCATAATATATATAGTTTCCTTCTATTAAGTTATCTCCACCTTTTAAGTACAGTCCTTCCGAATCTGCTCCCGGAGTAACAAGTTCTTGATTTTCATTTAAGGAGTATATATTAGAAATATAGTTGTTTGTAATTTTATTTCTAAATCCGTAAACTAATATACCATGAACCTCCCTAGAGTCGTTTCCAGTAGATTGAGAACATAAAATATTTTCTATTCTATTATTATCAACTATACTATCATAAGACACATAATAAGGTTCAACTCCAAGCAAGACACCAATAACGGCTTTTAATTCTAATGTTCCTATGTCGTGTATATAGTTATTAGTTATATTAGATTTATTTGGTGTTTCACAACTAATAACAATACCTAAAATATTATAAAACTCACAATTATTTATTGTAAGATTTATATATTTTTGGTCATAATTTTCGTTATTTTTATATTCGGAATGATAGA
>Ga0247610_10002166_pt1 | contig 23173 bp, 20 predicted proteins | sample 174DNAGHGhighgp2_FD_193483 | JGI IMG/M metagenome (GOLD analysis project Ga0247610, IMG submission 193483) | Sheep rumen microbial communities from Palmerston North, Manawatu-Wanganui, New Zealand - 1742 DNA GHGhigh gp2 | ecosystem: Host-associated > Mammals > Digestive system > Stomach > Rumen...
CGCCAGTTTCTTCCTCGTCTTCCTCAGTCTCCTTTGCCCCTTTGCCTTAATGTCAAATTTTAGAGGGTTAATAACTGAGATTATATTTGGTGCTGACCAACTCTTCATTTAGTGCGTACCAATTGTTTGGTTGGTGCTGACCGATTTCAAATTGGTGCTAAGCGATTTTCCTGTTGGTCGTGACCGCTTTTTCAGTCGTTCTTTATCAATTCACAACGCAAACATAGCAAATAATCTTGAAACGGTGTATAAGTACTTACACATTTTCATTAAATCTTCTCGATTTTAGCATTTTTTGTACTGATTTCGCCTAATACTCAATAAAATTGAGTAAATTTGTAGCCGAAACCAAATACCTTGTAATATGTCAGAGCAAGATAGCAATCGAAGTATTGAACTTTGTAGACGTATAGTTACAACGGGGTCTTTCATAAGAGAGGCCAAGGAAATCTATGGCGAAAGATATAACTATAGCAAAGTTGAATATAAGAACAAAGACCACAAAGTTATAGTCACATGTCCTATACATGGTGATTTTAATGTATTTGCTCGCGAACACCTTGATGGCAAAGGTTGCCCTAAGTGTGAGAAGGGCGAGAAGTTCATTGCAAAGCTAAAAGCTAACTTTGGCGATAAATTTGGCTTGGACAATTTCATTTACCAAGGTTCCACAGTTCCCGTTACATTGATTTGTCCTACACATGGAGCGTTTACGAGGTTACCTCATGCGATATTGAATTCAAGATGCGGTTGCGCAGAATGTGGAAATGAATTTGCACGTCAGCTTCAAGAAGATTCACGTCAAGAAAGTATAAGAAGAAAAGAAGAGGAGAAACAAAGGCAAATAGAAGCAGACAGAAAAGCAAAAGAAGGAGCAAAATATTGTTGGAGTGAAAAGATACAAAACATTCTAAGTCGCGATACATATTCAAATGATTTCTGGGACACAGATTTCTTTGGCTTTAACCTTCATCACATCATTTGCAATGAAAGGGACGAGCCAATAAGTGGACATATAAATATACCCCTCGATTATTCTCATTATCCTTTTCATTTTGCTAACATCGAAGCCAATAATGGTAATATAGTTAAGATTTCGTTATACCTCAGCGATTATGATGATCCAGAAGTAGATAGTAAACTTCTGACCGAAGTACTTGTTGTTGGCGAAAGTATAATTTCCAATGGTAAGAAGGTCTCATACGATGAGATAAAAGACAAGTATGGAATCTATGACTACAGCATTTATAAATACGACGAAATAGTAGATGGGTACAAAGTTCAAGTTATAAAAAGGAATGGTTCTGTAGAGATAAAAGTTCGGAAAGTAGGCGCGAAGACTTTGAGAAGACGAAACTATCAAAAGTATGATGTGAGGTCACTTCCCAAATCTTTTGTAGGTATAGATTTTGAAACACTTTATCCTCAGCGTGTGTCGGCATGTTCTGTGGGTATGGTAAAGTACATTGACGGAGTAGTCGTTGATAGGTTTTATACTCTCATCCAACCCCCTTTCGATTATCCTGGCAAATGTGGCAGTGTTCTGACATGGATACATGGATTGACAGAAGATATGGTGAAAGATGCAAGAACTTTCGAAGAGATACTCCCAGAGATGGAGAGTTTTGTAGATGGCTTGCCTCTTGTTGCCCATAATGCCTGTGTTGAAAGGGCGTGTATTCGTGATGCAAGTGCTTTTTATGGAATTGAAACCAAACTTGACTTTGAGAACATCTTCGATACATTGGTTCTTTCAAGACAAGCGGAAACGAAACTCGGCATATCTGAAGAAGGGCCTGGTACCCATCAGCTTGATACGGTTTGCAAAAGGTTTGGAATTTCTGGTAACAACCACCACAATGCTCTTGCTGACGCAGAAATGAGTGGCAATCTAATGGTGCTTTTCCAGAAAATTTTCAATGAAGGCGAAATCGTTGAGACTACAGAAACACCAATGATGCCAAGACAGAAGTATAATCCAGAAGATAAAATCCAACGTACAGATTTGGAAAGTGTTGCTGACAATCCTTTTAAGAATCAAGTTGTGGTGCTAACAGGTTTCGCGAAGGCAGACAGTCAGGAATACGCACACAAGTTGAATGAACTCGGTGCCATCATCAAAGACGGCGTAAACAAAAAGACGAACATTCTTATTACTGGCTATAACGCAGGTCCCTCTAAGATGCAAAAAGCTCAAGAGTTTGGTGCTCGTATCATGTCAGAAGACGAGTTTAAAGAAATAATTAAGCAATTATGATGCAGCAAGATTTATTTGGCGACAACGCCACCATTCTGCAGAATCCATTGACCAACTGCCGTGTTGGTTTCATTGGAAAGTTCAAGAACCGTGCAGCCCTCGTTAGGAAGGTAAAAGAATTTGGAGCATCCGAAAAGAGCAAAGAAGGATTGACCCGTGACACTCAGATTCTTGTTATGGGGACTGATATTAAGCAAGAGGATTTGAATCGTTTGCTTTGTTATGAGCATGACGGATGGAAGCCTCTGAAGATAAATGAAGCAGAACTGCAAGAGATATTCAAAGGTCATTCTGCAGGATATGAGACTACACCTGAGTCGATAAAGCAAGTTAGCATTGACATGTCTTATTATAATTGGAATCCTCCGATGGTTTCCGATGAAGACGGTGAGGATGCAGGAGTGCGTTGCTCGTCACCTCTTGTTTATGGCGAAGACAATCCAATTTACGGAATGGAAATTTATGTACCTAATCGTCCTAACACAGATATGGGTATTATACGGCAAATCATTGGAAACTTTGGCGGTTATGCCAATGCAGAATATTTCGAGGATACAAATGTCATAATGCTTGGCGAAGATACACTGAATAAGTTAAAGCAAGGTATCAAGGACGATGTCATTACCCAAATCGAAACACAATACAACAATAGCTCTGCAAAGATGTTTAACATTCAATTTACCAGCGAACCAGATTTCATATCATGGGTAAAGAAAAGAATGGAAAAATATCCTGATGAGAGTACATTATCTCTGTTAGCCCAATATGCGAAATCATAATTAGTAAAATAGTTGAAGGATGAATTTACCCAGCAATAAGAAAGAATGTTTTGCTCAGTTGGACGAAATGCTGAGTGAGGCAGACAAAAAGGCTATTGTAGAAGCGGAAGACCTTTTTGTGTTTCATTTTACCCTCGGTTTATGGATTCGCAACAATTGGTTATACGAGCGCAACGAAGAAGAACTGGAATCGCTCAGTAAGGCATTCGGCGTAGATATACCCTATTTTGCGGCTGATGATTTGTCTTCGGAGATATTGGAAGCATATCAAAAGCATTTGAAAAGGACAATTAAATAACTTATTCGAGATGGAACACGATGTAATTGATGACTATATAAAGTGTGAGATTGACTTAGAGGCAGTTTCTACACTCCAGAATAAGGTTTATGACAAAGAAAAAGATAGTTTGCAGAGTCATGCAAACTATAAAAGTCATATAGGTAAGATGATGTATGAAAAAGAGGAGGAACGCTTCTCTGTACTAACTGCGTGTAAGGAGAATCTTGACTTTGTTATAAATGTGTTGAAAGAGTATAGCAGACAAGAAAACACTCAGTCAAACAGCATATCATACAAGCCAAGAGTCCTAACCTATTATTCCGATATTGGGAAATACCAAACGGAAGTGATAAAGGCTAAAAGGAAATTTGAAACCTTGCACTGGGCTGCATCAATAACAAGGGATGCAGAAAAGAAAGCATTGTATCAAGACTGCATTAACAAACTGAATTTTATTTATACGCACATTTCAAAAAAATAACAAGAATCCTTCAAAGTATGCTCGTAGAATAAAATGGACAGAAAACTATCGCTTAATTCAAGTCGGTCAATCTCCTTTGACTGGTCGTAGATTTGGACTGTCAAGAAGAAAACAAGAAAAAAGAGGACGATGACTATCCCCGCTAACCACCATGTGTTAGTAGTCAAGTCGTGGGAGACTTTCTTATGCTGTGGCTTACTCAGTTGCTCCAGAATGTCGTAATTCATCTTGTGGATTTCATTAGCCAAGCCACAAATGCTTTTTCGGCAATTTAATGCAGATTGTTGAGTCGAAAACCATTCAGTTTAAATTGCGTCATTCTGAGTTAATTCTCCAAAATCCGTCTTTCGTTACAGACTTTTTTTGTAACTTTGCAGCCAAATCAAAAAACAGTCTTCCAATTATGACACTATACCCTAAACTCATCATGGATGCACTGGCAACTGTGACGTATGCCGGTACCAAAAAGAATCTTGTTGACAGTAACATGGTAGTTGACACGCCTGCAATTAATGGCCAATCAGTGAAAGTGGTGTTGGAGTTTCCTCGCGATACCGACCCATTTCTGAAATCTACCGTGAAGGCTGCCGAGGCAGCTATTAAGTACCACTGCGGCAAAGATGTGGAGGTGGAAATCATAACCGAGTTTAAGTCGAAGCCCCGTCCAGCGGTAGAAAAGCTTTTACCCGATGTTAAGAATATCATTGCCGTCAGCTCCGGCAAAGGTGGCGTAGGCAAGAGCACCGTTGCGGCGAACTTAGCCATAGCCTTAGGGCGACTGGGTTATAAAGTGGGATTGCTGGACTGTGACATTTTCGGTCCTTCGCAACCTAAAATGTTTCAGGTGGAGGATGCCCGTCCCTATGCTGTGAATGTGGATGGCCGAGACCTGATAGAACCCATTGAGAAGTATGGCGTAAAGCTGCTCTCTATCGGTTTCTTCGTCAGTCCAGACACGGCGACGCTGTGGCGTGGTGGTATGGCGACGAACGCCTTGAAACAACTGATAGCTGATGCCGACTGGGGAGCCTTAGACTATTTTATCCTTGACACCCCTCCTGGCACAAGCGACATCCACCTGACGCTGCTTCAGACGCTCTCTATCACCGGCGCTATCATTGTATCTACTCCTCAACAGGTAGCATTGGCCGATGCACGCAAGGGCATAGACATGTATAGGAACGAGAAGGTGAATGTCCCCATCTTAGGACTGGTAGAGAACATGGCATGGTTTACGCCAGCAGAACTACCAGAGAACCGCTACTACATTTTCGGCAAGGAAGGCTGTAAGCAGTTAGCTGAAGAGATGGGTGTTCCTTTGCTTGCACAGATTCCATTGGTACAAGGTATTTGCGAGAGCGGTGATGCGGGTCAGCCCGCCACCCTGAACAGTGACAGCATGACAGGCCTGTCGTTCATCAACCTGGCTCAGAGTGTGGTTACTGTTGTCAACCGTCGTAACAAGGAGTTACCTAAGACAAAGATAGTTGGTGTAAAATAATACCCGTTCAGGAATCACGCTTTACTTCCCTGAGGTTCCATTTTTTCTGCCCTTTTGGCTTGATAGAACTGGAACCGATAGACAGCACACACCATGAGGAAGTATATTGCGGTCTGACCCCACAGGCACCGGAACTCGTTGATCACGTCAGTGGGTTCAGCCCCCATGGAATTAAGTCGTATGAACGCCCTTGCTCCGAACGTGCTGGGGAAGAGCCAGCTGATGCCCTGCCAGAAGCCCGGGATGTTGCTCTGTGGCCAGCTTGCTCCCGTAAGGAAGAGGAGCGGGACACTGACGAAGACCATGAGGAGCATGACGTTTTCGCGATATCTTACCAAACAAGAAACCAACATTCCAAAGAAGATGCATGCCAACAGATAAGGTAGCATGACGATGAGCAGTGACTGCCATGAAGCCAGGTGCGGGAAGCCAAAGATTCTTGGTACGACGAGCATGAGCCACGCACTGATAACGAGATAAATCATAAAGTAGCACAATGCTTTTCCAAGGACTATGGGAATGGTACGCTGGTAATGTGGATTATGAACAGGTATCAGACTTCCATGAGGATTCTCCTCACGAGCAGAGCCAGCGGAGAGTCCGATGCCCAGGACCAATGTCTGCTGCAGAATAAGCATCAGCACAGCCGGCAACAGGCCAGAGCCATAACCACCCGCAGGATTATACATGGGCACATCAACCACGGTTATGGGATGCGCCGAGAGTTCCTCGTCGCGTGCAGTATAAAGCCCTGCCAGTTTGGTACGCATGTCAGAACCCATCTGCATGGTTACCACTTGTGCTGTCTGGAAGATTGCCTTATAAGTCAGCATGAGGCTCATGTCGCAATAGACGCTGATGACACCCTGCTGCAGGCGGTTGAGATTGGTTTCAAAGTCTGGTGAAATATGGTAAATGCCCTTGACGAGCTGTCGGCTAACGAGTGACTTTGCCTCGTCAATATCCTGAGCGTAATAGGCTATCTTCACATCTGGTGACGCATCGCACAAACGAATGAACTGCCGTGAGAGGCTGGAATGCGACATATCGACAACAACGACTGGCACTTCGTGAATCTGCTCGTTATTGTAGATCCAGGAATAGAGCAAAGGGTAACCAATAGGAGTAAGGAAGAAGAAGATGATAACCCCCTCGTCCTTGACCAATCGGATGATTTCTTCACGCCAGACGGTACATAGATCTTGCAAGTATTGGTATGCTTTACGGAATATAGACATAGTTGAGCATTGCATTTTTAATTTTTCCTACGACCATCCAAGGCAAGAGCATGAAAGCAGCGAGAGCAGCGAAGTGGAACCATGCGTCAATCAGTGGGAATCCGTTGAAGACGCATATCTGGTAAATCATATAGTAATGTCGGAGGGGGAAGAGCCAAGACAGCGACTGCAAAGGCGAATCCATTCCCATGATAGGGAAGGCCGATCCAGCCATAGAGAAGCTGAGTACCGCCCATAGTGAGCAAATACTCATTGACATACGTAGTGACGGGAACAGTCCGAAGGCAAAGATACCAAAGCCCTGTGATGCCATAACTTGTAGCACTCCCAAAAGAACGAGCATCCACGGTCCACCAGGATGAGGGAAATCCAAGACTTTGAACACATAGAACTGATAGGCAAAGACAATGGCCAAGAAGATGAGCGTCTGAGGAATGAACTTGCCCAGAAGTGCAATAGTTATGCGGTTATCAGCCATGGCAAGCCACTCTTTGGAGGTACTGAACTTCAACTCTGTGCCAATGGAGTAAGCGGAGATGAGGAAGATGAACAGCATGATGATACCTGGCACCATTACCGTTGTCAGGTATATATTATAGTTACTCCAAGGATTGGATATCTGGTGCAGATCAATCTTGATAGGCTGCATGAGCGTCTGTATCTGCTGGTTAGTGAATCCCTTAGCCTGCATGACAGCCTGTCCCATGGCAGCTGAGCCCAAAGTGCTAATGGTTTTCATGTCTTTCATGACCATTGAACCAGCAGCAATGGTAGTATATGTGTAATAATAGGAAATGGTTGGTTGCCGCTGTGCGAGCATGGCATCGGTGGTACCCTTAGGAATATAGAGGAAGCCATAGATCTCATTTCTTTGCATGGCTTTCCTTGCCTCATTAAAGCTGGCGTAACGACCAACGACGTGTGACATCTGGAATCCATCAAGATGGCGTTCCAGAGAACGTGTAGTAGAAGTATTGTCCAAGTCAACTATACCCACAGGCATATCGATAGGCACACCTTCGCTCATCATTGAGGTAAAGAAGAATACCACCAAGATGGGAAAGGCAACCATCGCAAAGCCGTAGATAGGGTTTGTCCACAATATCCGCAGCTCCCGAATTGCTATGTGATATATCTGACTAAGATAATTCATTGTTTGATAATCAATGTCATACCAGGACGCAAGCCTTCGAGTTTCTCAACAGGGCGCGCCTTTACCTCGAAAGTCTTCAAGTCATACTCACCAGTAGCCTTTGTTGCTTTCCAGACGGCGAATGAACCCTGGTCTTTCATATAATAGACTTTCATCTGAATATCTTTATTGAAAGCAGGCACGAATGCTGTAAACGTAGAGTCAATAGCCAGTCCGTTGAGCTGATCCTCGCGAACATTAAAAGTACCCCACATATCATTCATCAGCGAAATGGTCATGATGGGAGAACCTGTTCCGACCAGTTCGCCGACTTTCGGATAGATACTGCTGACTTCACCATCCATCTGTGCTATCTGTACCGTTTCGTTGATGTAAGAGTTCACCTCCTGTACGGCACCACGAGCACGGTTAACCTGAGCCTGTGCAGCCAGCTTATCCTCGCGTCGTGCACCATTGACAGCCATTTGATACTGACTCTTGGCAGCCATTGCCTGTGCCTCCATGGCCTTGAAGTTGGCATATACCTCGTCACGTTTCTGAGCACTTACCACCCCTTCGTCGAACAGACGTTGTATGCGCTGATACGACTTTTGTGCAATCTCCAGACCAGCATTAGCCTGTTGCATTACCTGATAAGCACCTTGTATCTGTTCCTGACGAGCTCCGTTCTGAGCTTTCAACTCTAAGGCAGCGGCAGCAGCCTCTGCACCCTGTGCCTGTTCCATCTTGGCACGAACCTCTGGTGCATCGAGAACGGCCAGTGTGTCGCCAGCCCTGACAAAGTCACCTTCCTTGACACGTATCTCAAGAATACGTCCTGGAACCTTACTGGACACACGATACTCGGAAACTTCTACCTGTCCCTGTATTAGCTCCGGATCACGTCCGAGTGCGAAGTACCCGATTGCTGCTACAATGATGACAACTGCAGCGAAGCCTAAAATGGCAAGCAAGATATTGTTATGTTGAGTTTTTGCTGACATCTTTTTTATAATTTAGTATTTAACGATTTACAATTTACTATTTTAATGAAGGGTTCCCAGTGCCTTTTGCAGGTGAACCTGACTGAGTTTGACATCAATTTCTGCATCTATCTTCTGCGACTGTGCCTGTAGCCAAGCAGTCTGAGCCTCCATGACGGTAGTGCTTCCTATGACACCTTCCTGGAATCCCAGCGTAGCAACACGCAGGTTCTCATCAGCACGTTTGATGTTGGCACGTGCCATGTCCAGTTTCTTAAAGGCCTCATTCACACGGAACTGACTCTGGTTAATCTGTAGCTCTATTTTCTCACGAGCTTCAGTCATTTCAAGCGTAGCAATCGTCGTGGCACCCTTGGAGGCACGTACCTTATAGGCTACATCACCCCAGTTCCACAAAGGTATGCGAAGTAACACACCGACATTCCACATGCCACCGAACTTATGTTCAAAACCATTGAACGTATTAGGATTGCTGATGGAATAACCACCTACCAGTGCCACCTGAGGCAGATTGCCTGCCTTAAGCAGATTAGTAGCCTGACGACTCAAATCGACGGTGTTTTGTAACATACGGATTTCAGGACGTAAGGCAGCAGCTTCTTCTACGTTGTACACAGGTGTGATGTCGGTAAAGGTCAGCTCTTCGTCATCTTCCTCGGCAAGAACGACGGTCTCATTGAGTGGCAACCCACAAAGCTGACAGAGGTACATCTTAGCCAGGGCAAGTCCATTATCGACCTGAGTAACCTGCATCTCCGCCTCGTTAACCTTCACGCTGACGCTCAGTCCGTCACTGCGTGTAGCCACACCTTCCTCTATCATTCTGTTCACATCGTTATCGAGTTTCTTGATCAGTTCCAGATATGCCTCTGCCAAACGTTTCTTGTGTTTGAGCGAGACAACGGTCCAGTAGGCCTGATCAATGGTGTAAAGCGTTGTCTGCACCGTAACGTCAGTGCTGTTCCGCATCATTTCCTCGTTGATGTCAGCCATTTTGTTCAGAGCGACAATACCACCACCCATAAAGATCGGCTGCGTTAACATGACCGAACCAGCCCAAATATTTCTGCTGTCAGTACGGAAAGCATCTACAATACTCTGCCCAAGTCCGTCCAGATGGGAAGAAATACCTGCCAGCCTGGGCTGTAACAGTTGCATGATGCCGTCAGCAGAAAGTCCCATTTGCGACAATGCTTGCTGGGTGCTTTGCGGCAGGGAGCCCAGTGACTGACTAATTTCACTTCCAATTCGTTCGCCCATGTAGCCTCCCAGATTGTTTAATGCGGACTTCTGGTCATTGTTGAGGATAGACACTTCCTTGGTAGTATGTATGTATGCTCCCACAGCACTGACATGTGGCAAGTACTTTGTACGTGCAGACCGTCGTATGTTTGCGGCAACATCCTGTTTGACATTTGACACCTGCAATTGCTTGTTATTCATCAAAGCCAATGCCCGGCAACTGTCCAGGTTGAGTATGCGCTGTGCGTTAACCGGCAAAGGTAACGCCAGAAGCCAGAGTGGCAACAGCCCAACACCTCGCTTCTTTACCCATTTCAGACTTTTCCAGATTGCAACCATTCTCTTTTGTTTTTTCAATTAAAACTAATTAAAAGTAAAACTGCGTGAGCCTATCATATTTCCGTCAGCAAAGATACTGACCGTATAAGTTCCCGGACCAAGATATTCTGCCACGTTCCAATAGACAGTGACAGGAGTTTCCTCGCCTGTATATTCAATTGTCTTCTTGATGGAATACGTTATATTGCGATTTTCATAGGAGACAGTGCCTCCACCGTCCAGAGTCTCACCTGTTGGTGTGGTAATACGTATATATAATGTACGAGAGCCATTAGATGCAGTGACATTACGAGCAATATTGAACGAGACGGAAATATTCTTACAGTCCTTTATTTTCTTGACAGTCTTTCCATTCTTCTTTAACAGGCTCATGTTAATGCCGGAAGCATCCAGTTGGGCAGCCATGGCCACACGCTCAGTCAGTTCCTCACGCTCACTGCTAAGACCTTCTATCTGACGAGTGGCCTCATCATATTCATTTTGAATACGTGTGTTCTCTGCCAAAAGGTTCTGATTCATACGGTTCAATGAGTCAATCTGCATGATATAATCGCGCAGCACAGCACGCACCGTAGCCAGTTCACGCTTCAGTCGGGCTATCTCTTTGGCATCGTCGCTCTTTACCCGTCGCAACTCTTCAAGCAGTTGCTGCGTGCGCAACTGCTCCTGTGTCAACTGTGCAATGATGGAGTCATTGGTTATCTGCGTCTTCATCTCACTATACTGCTGAGCGAAGCGCTCGTACTCATTCTCCATTTCCTGTTTGTCGAGTGCCGCCAGTTCCTGCATAGCAATATTAGACTCTCTCTCCTGATAGAAGAAATAGCCCAATCCTACCAATCCGGCCAACAATATCAAGATAACGACAACAAGCGGTATCCAAACATATTTTTTCATTGTTCTATTCTAAAAAACAATGCAAAGGTAGTTTTTTCCCTCGAAACCTACAAATAAAGTGGTTGTCAAAACCCTATTTAATGTTTAAAATTAATACAATTAGGGAAATATTGAACATTTTTTAGCAAAATACGTCAGAGTATTTGGAAAAATAAAAAATATCTTGTATATTTGCAACATTAATTGCTAACCTTTCATACTTCCTAACAATGAACAAGCAGAGTTTCCTTTACAAGGCATACGACCTATACGCTGACGGTTTTCGCAACATGACGTTGGGCAAGACGTTATGGGCTATCATCATCATCAAGCTGTTCATTATGTTCGCCATACTGAAGGTCTTTTTCTTTCCCGACTTCCTCTCCACCCATGCTGAGGAGGGTAGCGAAGCTGACTATGTGGCAACGGAGATGACAGAACGCATTGCAGAATAATACTAAACAAATAGTGCTTATGACAAACTTATTATTAAACATCGATGCAGGAACCATTGACTGGTCGAGAGCACAATTCGCCCTGACAGCCATTTACCACTGGCTGTTTGTGCCACTCACCTTAGGTTTAGCACTTATCATGGGTATCATGGAGACCATTTACTATCGTACCCGTGAACCCTTCTGGCGTGACATGTCAGTATTCTGGCAAAAACTCTTTGGCATCAATTTCGCCATGGGTGTGGCTACGGGCATCATTCTGGAGTTTGAGTTTGGCACCAATTGGTCCAACTATTCTTGGTTCGTAGGCGACATCTTTGGCGCACCACTGGCCATTGAGGGCATCATTGCTTTCTTCATGGAATCTACGTTTGTTGCCGTCATGTACTTCGGATGGAAGAAGGTGTCGGCAGGGTTCCATCTGGCATCTACGTGGCTCACAGGTCTTGGTGCCACCTTCTCGGCATGGTGGATTCTGGTAGCAAATGCCTGGATGCAATGCCCTGTAGGCTGCGAGTTCAACCCTGATACAATGCGCAATGAGATGGTGTCGTTCTGGGAGGTTGCCCTCTCTCCTTTTGCCGTTGGCAAGTTCTGCCATACCGTAACGTCTGCATGGATTATCGGAGCTGTGTTCGTCGTAGCTGTCTCTTGTTGGTATCTGTGGAAACGTCGTGAGATACGCCTGGCGACCCAAAGCATCAGAATAGCCGCCATCGTAGGACTGGTGGCATCACTGGCAGCTGCTTTCACTGGTCACATCAGCGGCCAGCAGGTTGCCAAGGCACAACCCATGAAGCTGGCAGCCATGGAGGCGCTTTACAATGGAGGAACAGCCCAAGGACTGACTGCCGTTGCATGGCTCAATCCTCTGGAGCAACCAGACTATACAAACGATAGTGAAGCACCACTAAAGATAGACATGCCTTATGCACTGAGCATTATGGCAACCGACGATCCACATGGTTTCGTGCCAGGCATCAACGACTTGTTGAACGGCTACACTACCCCTGACGGACATGTCGAGCCATCTATCGACGAGAAAATAGTGCGTGGCAAACAGGCCATTACCACACTCTCTGAATACCGTGAGGCAAAGAAGGCTGGAGCCAGTCAGGAGGTACTTGACGCTCAGCTGGCCATTCTCAAAGAGAACATGCCATATTTCGGATATGGTTACATTAAGAACAAGCATGACGTAGTACCCTCTGTCCCAGTGAATTTCTGGGCATTCCGCATCATGGTCGGCATGGGTATTGTCTTCATTGTCTTCTTTACGGTTATTATTCTGCTGACGTTCAAGATACCATACGTGTCGGTCATCACACGCAGGCTGTTGGCTACCGTAGGCATCTTGCCAGAGACAGAAACCGACAGTTATAACATTGCCAGACTGCCATCGTGGCATTACCTGTTGGCTATCGCACTCATACCACTGGCTTACATTGCTTCTGAGAGCGGATGGCTGGTTGCAGAATTCGGACGCCAACCATGGACTATTCAGGACATGATGCCCACGTGGGTTGCTGTCAGCGACCTTCACTCCTGTTCTGTCTTGATTACTTTCTTCATCTTCCTTGTACTCTTCACTGTTCTGCTTGGTGTCGAAATCAACATCCTGCTGAAGCAAATCAAGAAAGGTCCGGAATATGAAAGCGCTTCGCTAAATGATAAATGATGAATGATGAATGAAAAATGATACAACTATGACATACGAATTTCTGCAACACTATTGGTGGTTCATCGTTTCACTGTTGGGAGCATTGTTGGTTTTCCTGCTCTTTGTTCAGGGAGCTAACTCCTGCATGCGGTCGTTAGGATGGACAGAAGAGGGCAAACGACTGGTTATCAACTCCACAGGACGCAAATGGGAGTTCACGTTCACTACCCTTGTCACCTTTGGAGGTGCGTTCTTCGCCTCCTTCCCCTTGTTTTATAGCACATCGTTTGGCGGAGCCTATTGGCTTTGGATGCTTATCCTGCTGACATTTGTTCTTCAGGCTGTCAGCTACGAGTTCCAGAACAAACTGGGAAATTTCCTTGGGCCGCGAACCTTCCAGTTTTTCCTTGTCCTCAACGGGCTATTAGGTCCACTGCTTTTAGGAGGTGCAGTAGCTACATTCTTCGAAGGGTCTAATTTTCTGATTTCCAAGGACAACATGATTGATGCCAGTGCCATTACTCCTATTATTAGCCGTTGGGCAAATGCATCGCACGGCTTAGACGCACTGCTCAACCCGTGGGTACTTGTTTTCGGACTGGCTGTTATGTTCTTGGCTCGTGTTCTTGGCATTCTCTATGTCATGAATAATGTGAACGACGAGGACATCCGCTCGCGAGGCTCCGTCCGACTGATAGGTGCTGCCATTCCATTCGTTATACTTTTTGTGACCTATCTCGTCCATTTGTTACTCAAGGATGGCTATGCTGTCGATGCCAATGACCTCATCGTCATGGAATCAAACAAGTATCTGCATAACCTGCTCGACATGTGGTACATTCTCATCATATTGTTAGCTGGCATTGTCCTTGTACTGTTTGGAATAGGAAAAACCGTATGGTCGAAAGACTACAATGGAGGCATCTGGCCTACTGGCATAGGGACGGTACTGACCGTGCTCTGCCTATTGCTCATCGCCGGATGGAATCAAACGGCCTACTATCCTTCTACTGCTGACTTACAGTCATCGCTGACCATCGGCAACAGCTGTTCAAGTGAGTTTACCCTACGTACCATGTTCTACGTGTCGTTCTTCGTGCCCTTTGTGCTGGCCTACATCGTCTATGCCTGGCGTGCCATCGACAAGAAGAAATTGGACAAAGAGGAGTTAGGTGACGACCATGCGTATTGAATGACCCATCTTATCCAACTGTCACCATTGCACAAATTACTGATTTTCAGCAAGTGATGTAGTGGTGACAGTTTATTTTGAAGAAAAAAACATGTAGAAAGATTGCTGTTCCAATTTTTATTCGTACTTTTGCAGGCGAAATGACAATACAAGAACTGAAACGACGCATCTCCGCATGGGTTCTGCTGGCAACGCTGATACCCATGGTGTTGCTGTCTGCACTGCACACTCACGAACGTGTGACACAAGACATCGACAACTGTACGGCTTGCGTCAACCACCAGCCACACGAAGGTCATCTGACGGCATCAACCACCACACTGGCCAATTGCGTGCTCTGTCAGTTCCTGTCACTCCAATATCTCGAGACTGCAACCACAACACTTATTGTAGCTGTCAGTTTCATAGTTTTGACGTGCTGCACGAACACGGTGTCGTGTCCTACACGTCCTCACATTCTTCATGCATCACGTGCCCCACCCTTTTGTCTTTGAGAGTTTACAAGGAAGTTCAACTTACAAAGACAAAAGAAATGACACAAAAATACATTTTGCTGCCATTGCTCATGGTTTCTATGAGCATGGGAGCTCAAGACGTTGCCGATACGACTGACGTCTTTTTCCAGCATCTGGAACTTAACGAAGTAGTGGTAACCGGCCTGACAGGCGAGACGCGGCTGAGCCACTCACCCACACCCGTTACTGTTTTAACGGGTCGGACCATTCATTCTACAGCAGCTACCAATCTGATAGATGCCATTGCACTACAGCCTGGCATGGCACAAATAACCACTGGAGGAGGTATCTCCAAGCCCGTCATTCGTGGTTTGGGCTACAACCGCATTGTCACTATCAGTGACGGTGTGCGCCAAGAGGGTCAACAATGGGGCGATGAACATGGCATCGAGATAGATGCCGAAGCTGTCAGCTCTGTCGAGATACTGAAAGGTCCAGCATCGCTGATGTATGGTAGCGACGCCATGGCAGGCGTTTTACTTTTCCATCCGGCACGAATAGCCCCCATGGGTCAGTTGCGTGGCAACATCAGCAGTGAGTACCAGACAAATAACGGTCTGTTTGGCTATTCGTTCAATCTGGGTGGCAACCACAATGGATTCGTATGGAATGCCCGTTGGAGTCAGAAACTGGCTCACGAATATAAAAACCATAGCGACGGCTATGTTCCTGGTACCCAGTTTCGTGAGCAGGCTCTTAACACCATGTTCGGACTGAACAAAAACTGGGGATACAGCCACTTGACGCTGGGTTTTTTTCACCTGCAGCCTGGCATTACCGAGGAAGGCTCACTTGACCCTTTACAAGAAGGCGAGCGTGACTATAGCTATGGGATAGGGATTCCTTTTCAGCACGTACATCATTATAAAGCCATTTGGGACAACTCGTTCTGGATGGGAGAGAACCGACTGAAGGCCACCATAGGCTACCAGCAGAACCAGCGTAAGGAATACGAAGAGTCGCCTGACGACTACAGCCTCTACTTCCGTTTGCACACACTGACCTACGACGTCCGCTATCTGGTGGACAACCTGAATGGTTGGAAATTGGCAGCAGGCATAGGAGGCATGTGGCAACGCTCTCAGAACCTGGGCGAGGAAGTGCTGATTCCTGCCTATCGCCTTTGGGACGTGGGAGCGTTCATCACTGCTGCCCACGACCTTGGTCCTGTCCACATAGAAGGAGGCTTGCGCTTCGACCGTCGCATGCTGCATAGTTATGCCTTGGCTGGTGAAGAGGAGGAACACGAAGCACATGAACACGAGCATGAACATGGACATGCACACCAAGACTTCTTTATCGGTGATGAGCGATTCAGCGATTTCAGCCGTAACTTCAATGGACTGAGCGGCAGCATTGGTGCCGTCTGGCAGGCTACTCCACAACTGAACGTGCGTTTGAACATTGCACGTGGATTCCGTGCTCCCAACCTGAGCGAACTGGGTTCAAACGGTGTGCACCATGGTACAGAGCGTTACGAGTTGGGCAACCATGAGTTGAAAGCTGAGCACAGTCTGCAAGCAGACCTCGGTCTTGACTTCTCGTCAGAATATGTCTCTGCACAGTTAACACTCTTTGCCAACCGCATCAGCAACTACATTTATGCCGTTCGTGACCTAAAAGCAGAGTATGAAGAAATGACGGAAGTAGATTACCGTCTCTATCGTTACATGCAGGGGGATGCCCGTCTGCTGGGCTTCGAAGCCATGGTCGATGTTCATCCCATCCATCAGTTACACTTCGAAAACACCTTTTCCTATGTCGATGCACAACAGTCAGACCAACCAGAAGAGACACGTTACTTGCCCATGACCCCTGCACCACGCTGGACGTCAGAGTTGAAGTATGAGTTTACCCACCATACAAACAACACCCACCACTCCACACTGAACTTCTGCAACTCATACGCTGCTGTACAAATGGAGTGTAACTTGGAACAAAACCATTATTACATGGCAGACAACACAGAGACGCGCACTCCAGCCTATGCACTGTGGAATTTTGCCGTTGGCACTGATTTGCACATTGGCAAGCACCATGTGGCGAGCGTCTATCTCACGTTGCAGAATGCATTTAACCGCGTTTATCAAAACCACTTGTCACGACTGAAGTATCTGGCATATACCAGTGAAGACGGTCGTTTGGGCTATGCTAACATGGGACGTAACCTTAATCTGAAGATATCGTTCCCCCTAAACTTTTAGGATTATCATCAGGATAAGCACACACTTTAATTAGGTTTGAAGTTTTTTTCCTTTTCATTTTTCCGAAAGACAAGAAGTTTTTGTACCTTTGCAGGTCGTATGATAGTATGTATAGCAGAAAAACCCAGCGTGGCACGAGACATTGCTCGCATCATTGGTGCCACAGCCTCACACGAAGGTTACATGGAAGGTAACGGTTACCAGGTGACATGGACCTTTGGACACCTGTGTACACTGAAGGAACCCGACGATTATACTCCCATGTGGCATACATGGGCACTGACCCAACTACCCATGATTCCCCAACGTTTTGGCATAAAACTCATCAACATACCCAACTACCAGAAGCAGTTTGGCATTATTGAGAAATTAATGCAGAAGGCTGACGGTATCATCAACTGTGGCGATGCCGGACAGGAGGGCGAGCTCATACAGCGATGGGTCATGCAGAAGGCTGGTGCCAAGTGTCCGGTCCGACGCCTATGGATATCGTCGATGACCGACGAGGCCATCCGTGAAGGTTTTGCACAGCTGAAAGAACAGGACGACTACCAACCCCTGTACATGGCGGGACTGTCGCGCGCTATTGGCGACTGGCTACTGGGCATGAATGCCACCCGTCTCTACACGCTGAAATATGGTCAGAAGAATCAGGTACTCTCCATTGGTCGTGTGCAAACCCCTACGCTGGCACTCATTGTCAACCGTCAGAAGGAAATAGACAACTTCAAACCTGAGCCCTACTGGGTGCTGGCTACCGTCTATCGTGACACCACGTTTACTGCCACTAAGGGTAAGTTTACGAAGAAGGAAGAGGGTGAGGAAGCCTTTAAGACCATTGAAGGCAAGCCATTCACCGTGACCAAGGTAGAGAAAAAGGAGGGCAAGGAACAGCCACCACAACTCTATGACCTGACCAGTCTGCAGGTTGACTGCAACCGTAAGTTCGGTTTCTCTGCAGAAATGACGCTCAACCTCATACAGTCACTCTACGAACACAAGTTTACAACCTATCCTCGTGTGGACACCCAATACTTGAGTGACGACATCTATCCTAAGTGCCCGCAAATCATGAATGGCCTGTTCCAGACGAAGTTCAGCGGTGTGGCACCTTATGCAGACCTGATACGTCCTATTGGTGGTAAGCCACTGAAAAAGACCAAACGTGTGTTCGACACGTCGAAAGTAACCGACCACCATGCCATCATTCCCACAGGTGTCATTCCACAGAACTTGAGCGATGCCGAACGTAAGGTGTTCGATCTGGTGGCACGTCGGTTCATTGGGGCTTTCCTACCCGACTGCAAGTTTTCCACTACCACCGTACTTGGCACTGTGGGCATCGACTCCCCCGATGCCATAGAGTTCAAGGTGACGGGCAAGGAGATATTGGATCCAGGATGGCGCATCGTCAGGGGGAAAAACCAAGAAGGCTCAGAGACATCAGAAGCATCAGATGGCACAGAAGGCACAGATAAAGAAGAGAAGACTCTCCCCACCTTCACTAAGGGTGAGAGTGGACCTCATCAGCCTACACTGACAGAGAAGATGACCACCCCTCCACCCTACTACACCGAAGCCACATTGCTGCGTGCTATGGAGACAGCTGGCAAATTTGTTGAAGACGAAGAGTTGCGTGCAGCTATGAAAGAGAACGGCATTGGACGACCTTCCAGCAGGGCTGGCATCATAGAGACACTCTTCAAACGTCACTACATACGTCGAGAGCGCAAACGTCTGGTAGCCACCGACACGGGCATTGAACTGATTGACCTCATTCGTGAAGATCTGTTGAAGAGTTGTGAACTGACTGGCATCTGGGAGAAAAAGCTGCGCGACATTGAGCATCGCAAGTACGACGCACGGCTGTTCATTGACGAACTGAAGCAACAAGTAACCAACATTGTGAACGACGTCATGAGCGACCCTACTAACCGTCGTGTCACTGTTATAGAGGAAAAAGCCAAAAAGGCAAAGAAGTAAAAACAGGGGGGCAGGCAATAAAATGTCTGCCCTATCGTTATAATAAGGTATGAGCACAAGGCAATACATATCGGTTTTCGTCATCAGCATGTTACTCCTTACCAGTTGCGGAGGAGCAGATCAGGCTATGAAAAAAGCTGACAAGTTCTATGCCTTAGGCGAATACTTCGACGCTGCAGCACAATATAAGAAAGCATACCAGCAAACACCAAGGAAAGACCGTGCCTTACGTGGACAACGGGCAGCTCGCATGGCTGACTGTTATCGTCGCATCAACTACACCGGCCGCGCCATTGCTGCCTATAACAATGTTATTCGTTACAAGCAGCAAGACTCGCTGACGTATTTCCTCCTGGCCCAACAACTGTTGAAAAACGGTCAGTATAAGGATGCCTCTAAGATGTTCCAGACTGCCATCGACTCTGCCATGACTAACGAAATAGGCCAGCAGGCACGTGTGGGCTTACGGTCGGCCAACCAAGCCCCAGTGTGGAAGACGGACGGTTCGCGCTATACAGTGAAGCGCATGGACATTTTCAACTCCCGACGTGCTGACTACTCACCCGTACTGGCTGGTACGGAGAATGAGATTCTCTATTTCACATCAACACGTAACGAAGCACAAGGTGATGAATTAAGTGGCATCACAGGAACGAAGAATGCCGACATCTTCATGGCCACCAAAAACGAACAAGGCCAGTGGCAACGTCCTATCACCATTGACTCGGATCTTAATTCACCTGACGACGAGGGCGCATGCACGCTGTCGCCTGACGGAAAGACCATGTACCTGACACAATGTGTTACCGACCCACAATACCCACGATATGCGACCATCGCTACTGCAGCACGCTCGGATGCCGCATGGGGAAAGCCGCAGAAATTGGAACTGACACGTGACACACTGTCACTTTTTGCCCATCCGGCAGTCAGTCCTGACGGTGAATGGCTCTACTTTGTCAGCGACATGCCAGGTGGTTTGGGCGGTCTTGACTTGTGGCGAGCACGTATCACCACACGTGGCATGGGTGGTGTAGAGAACCTTGGTGCAGCCATCAACACGCCTGGCAACGAAGAATTTCCAACGTTCCGTCCCAATGGTGACCTTTACTTCTCGACTGACGGTCGTGAGGGCATGGGTGGACTCGACATCTATATAGCACATCCTGACACTCTGCGCGAATGGGTGCTCGAACATCCTGGCTATCCGCTGAACTCCAACGGCGACGACTTTGGCATGACATTCGAAGGGGTATTCAACCGTGGTTATTTCTCCAGTAACCGTGGCGACGCACGCGGTTGGGACCATATCTACCGATTCGAGAACCCTGAAATCATGCAGACTGTCAAAGGATGGGTCTATGAGAAAGATGGCTATGAACTGACAGCGGCACAGGTATTCATGGTGGGTAATGATGGTACGAACCTGAAGCTGAGTGTTCGTGCTGACGGGTCATTTACCCAACAGGTCAAGCCTGGCGTCGATTATGTGTTGCTGGCAACATGCAATGGTTACCTGAACCATGCCGAACAGCTCAGTGTGGTAGAGCTTGAGGAGTCGGAAGAGCACGTATTACAGTTCCCCTTGGCAAGCATCACTGCACCTGTATTGATTGACAATATCTTCTATGACTACGACCGTGCCACCTTACGACCTGAGTCGGAACAGGCACTCGACTCACTGGTATTGTTGCTGAACGAGAATCCTAACGTGACAATAGAACTAAGTGCACACTGCGACTATAAAGGATCGTCAGAATACAACAAACGTCTGTCGCAACGACGTGCAGAATCGGTGGTCAACTACCTGATTGCTCATGGCATTCCTGCCGACCGACTGACTCCTGTGGGCTATGGAAAGGAGACACCAAAGACCATACGTAAGAAACTGGCTGAGCGCTATGAATACCTGAACGAGGGCGACGTGCTGACACAGGAGTTCATCGAGCAACTTAAACCCGAGGAACAAGACATTTGCAACCAACTGAACCGTCGTACTGAGTTCCGTGTGTTGCGTACCACTTATGGCATGGTTACTACACCTGCTGACTCGCCCAGCGCGTCAGGCCAATAACCGAAAGCACCATCAACACAAAGAGAGCGAGGAACACCTCGAAAAGATGGCTTTGCGCAAGGGCCGTCACATCAATGGCTGAGGGGGCTGAATAGACGGGAAGCATGTGTATGAACACTTCCACATGCGACAGTGCAACCATGATATACGACACCAAAGTGTTCCAGCCTTGAGACAATACAAACACTACGACTGCAAACACCACACAGAAGACAGTCCACAAATGAGAGAGCACATTGAATATTCTGGACGAACGCTGTCGCTGTGGTAATTGCTCCATGACGCGCTCTGAGAACCCATTGTCTGCTATCTCCTGTTGCGATGCCTCCAGGAAAAACTGTTCTAATAGTTTATTGTCATTTTCGTTCATAGCCATTTTGTTTTAAGTAGTTAGTCAATTTCTCCTTTCCTCGTTTCAAATGCGACTTTACCGTATTCACTGGCATATCCATGATGACAGCTATCTCCTCTATAGGACGACCATCAATCAACTGTAAGGTCACGCAGGTACGTTCCTCATATTTGAGAATGGAAAGTGCCGTATGAATATCCAGACGTAAACCAATAGGAGCATCGGTCTCAAAAGCACCCTCCTTTGGAGAGGCTACAGGTAGGCGACCGTCGTTCGGGGATGAGGGTTGTGGAATACTCCTTCTCTTATAGTCATAGAACACATTATAGGCAATGCGCATAAGCCACGTGGAGAATGATGCCGTGCCACGAAACTGACGTATATTCACATAAGCCTTGATGAACGTGTCCTGTGCCAAATCATCACTTAACTGACCATCTCCCATCGTCATGTGCAGAAAGAAACGCCTCACAGGCGACTGGTACTTGACAACCAGCTTATCGAAAGCCTTACGGTTGCCCAGTACTGCCACCTGCGTAACGAGAGAGAGATCAGTTAAATTCATGCTTTTGAGTTCTTATCTATAATGGCAATAACCACCTTGCCTACACCAATAAAGAACACCAGTGCTCCGATGCCAAGACCCAGTTTACCGATAATTATGTACAGCAGTATCATGAGACCAAGTCCGAGGAAGAGCTGTTTGATGCCACTGCGCAGATTGATGTCATAGGAATCCATCTGGCGTTTGATCAACTGCTCGGGTATAGGCTGTCCGTTTTGAACGGCCATTTGTGCCAGTCTCAGCTTTTCTTTGCGGTTCTTGTTGATGAAGTAGAATATCAGTGCAATAATCAGTAACGGCGAGAGCAGGAAGACAATAGCCACCACACAGACAACCATAAAGCCACCAGCCACATCGTTCCATGACACGCTGTTGAGGATATGGTCCACTGGTGTGGTAACATTTACAGAATAACTGCCAGACCGCCCATAGCTGTTGTAACTATAAGTAGAGTCATCTGCTACCACACCAGTAGTGTCGGAAAAGGCTTCAATACCTGTGCTGTCGGCACTTGGAACCGTTACGGCAGCTGTTGCCACATTGCTGTGACGATGTTTCTGAGCTGCTACTTGCGTTGTTGTAGCAAGGGTGAGCAGCATGATGATTGTTAAGAGATACTGTTTCATATTATTCGTTCGTAGTTTAAATTTCTTTTGTCTGTTTGACGTATCTGTTGTCGATTTAGTTGCAAAAGTGCAAAATATTTTTTACTTTTGCAAGCAAATTATGCAATTACCTGAGGATTTCGTCAGAGAAACGCGTCGCATCATGGGTGACGAACGCTTCGGATGTTACTTAAAAGCATTCGAGGAGGAGCCTCCTGTCAGCATTCGTCTGAACCCAAGGAAAGTAGAACGTGGAGCATGGAGCGTGGAGCATGGAGAGCCTGTACCCTGGTGCAATGATGGCTACTACCTGTCACACCGACCAAACTTTACCATGGACCCGTTGCTACATGCCGGTTGCTACTATGTGCAAGAGGCGGCATCCATGTTTCTATGGTGGGTAATAGCACATGCTGAACACAACATGCTCAACACCAAG
>Ga0247610_10002167_pt1 | contig 23164 bp, 23 predicted proteins | sample 174DNAGHGhighgp2_FD_193483 | JGI IMG/M metagenome (GOLD analysis project Ga0247610, IMG submission 193483) | Sheep rumen microbial communities from Palmerston North, Manawatu-Wanganui, New Zealand - 1742 DNA GHGhigh gp2 | ecosystem: Host-associated > Mammals > Digestive system > Stomach > Rumen...
ATCATCTCGGCAGATGCCTGTGAACTGCTTTCTGCGGTTATTGATGACAATCCTAAGTTCCATAAACTCTATCAAATGTATAAATTAGTCGCTTGATGAATGAATATTCACTTGCGAAAGTTCAGTCTTCTTATTATCCATTTCTTATAGTTTTAATCGATTTTAATCAAACATATACCTCAACCCTTGGCAATCCCTTTGTACATCAGGGTTCGAGGCAGGTACATGTTTGAGCAACATATACCGTCACGAGATCCTTTTATATAAGAGTATTCCCGGCGATTAAGGTATATGATGACCGACATCATCATGAAAAGAAAAGTGGGAAATATTGCAAATCTTTCATAGGGAAACCCAATTTTGTTCAGGCGAACAAAAAAGAGGGGTTAGATTTCTCTAACTCCTCTTGGGCGCTTCAGGATGGGCTTGGATTCAAGAAGATGAAATCGTTAGAAACCTTTAGAAATTGTAAGAAACCAAAATACAGATAGTTACCGAATTGAGACAAAAAGTTCTCAAAAGTTAAAATTTCGCTAACTTTCAAAAAATGGCTACAAATTGGCTACAACTTTCATGGAAAATATGTATCTTTGCACCATCAAAATCACAATATTATGTCGCAATTCTTTTTGAGAACTAATAAAAATGATGGCAAAGCTCCCCTGTATGTCAGAACTCGACGCAAGGGAATCCTGTTTTGTGTGAGTACTGGTATCATGGTTGACGTAAAGGAATGGACGAAGGCCCAGAAGAGTCTGTCGGCTATGCAACGATACGAGAGAACTGACGAAGGTGTACGCGTTCATGATCTTCAAGTAGAGGTTATGAAAACCATTGATGTACTTTATGCTGAAAACAAAGTGCAATCTAAGGAGGATAAGCCTGTGTTGGAACAAGCCCTGTCACGGGTTGTCCATGGGACAGTAGAGGAAATCCAGCAAACAGCCAAGGTTGTTACTGCCAAATCGAGGGAAACAGTATTGGGTTTCTTTGATTATTTCATTGCAGGTATTTCTGATGGTTCCATCCGTCATGGCGATAACTCAGACTACTCCTCTGGTACAGTTGTCGTGTGGAAAGCTTTCGGTGAGAACCTAAAGGAGTATTGTAAAAAGGATATCTCTTTTGAAGATATTGACAAGCCTTTTGCTGACAGATTCACGCTTTATCTTCAGAAACAAGGCTATATGCCGAATACCATCAACAAAAAGGTTTCTTGTTTTCGCAAACTCTGTAACCTCGCAGCTATGGAAGGGTACAACAAGAATGCTGTTTCCCTACGAGTTTGGAAAGACAGGACGATAAAAGAGATAGACAAGCGAGCAGAGATATACCTGACTGACGAGGAGATTGATGCCATGTACGACATGGAACTGACTGGCGAGAATGAGATAGTACGTGACATCTTTCTTCTTGGTTACTTCAGTTGCCAGCGTTATAGTGACTATTGTAAGTTACGCGAAGAGAACTTCATCACCTATAATAAAAGTGGGCTGATCACATTGACCCAGAAGAAAACCGGGAAAAAGGTCGAAGTGCCTATTTTCGATGATCGTGTCTATGAACTTTGTGAGAAGTATAACTATAATTTTCCGGATATTACTGCTCAGAAAATGAATTTGAAGATTAAGGTTGTTGGTTATGAGTTGTCAAAAACGGTACCTTCTTTTTGTGAGAAGTACGTAACGGTGTTGACTGGCGTGGAAAAGCGATCTGAACAAACTTACGAAAAGCTTTTGAAGAAGAAAAAGGATGGTATCAAGTTTACGGAAAACGAACGCAAATGGTTTCACAAACTGGATAAGTGGGCCAAGATTCGAAATGGATCCCCTCTTTGGGAACGGAATAAGCATGGTGAAGTCGTGCGAGCCAAATATGAACTGATATGTTCACATACGGCACGAAGGAGCGGAACCACCAACCTATATAAATTAGGTGTGCTGTCAGACCTGGAGCTGCGTAGCATAACAGGCCATGAGTCGCAGAAGAACTTTGAGGGCTACATCCGCATAGGTATATCGGAGCAGGCCCAAAGAGTAGGCGACAAGATTAAGGCAGCAATGGAAGCGAGAAAACGTGTTGACAAGTAGAAATCTCTAAGGTGTTTTCAACTGTCAACCATATAAAAGAACAATTAGAATAGAACAAATATGAAGTCAAAGGCAATAAAGTTTTTGGAGGAGCATCAATCAGGGGATCGTTCCACGTTCGTTGACGATGCCAAATGGAGACAAGAAAACGCATCATGGCTAAAACAGTCCCAGCGTATAGCTTGCACTATCATGGACTATATGCAGAATCATCATCTCTCACGTAATGACGTCGCAGAGAAATTAGAAGTCACTCCTCGGTATGTGAGCAGTATTCTTTCCGGAAGGATGAACTTCACGTTGAAGACGATTTCATTAATAGAAGAACGTCTCGGACTGGAATTATTCTGCATTTAGATGATTTTAATAGCCTAAAACGTAAAATTATAACGAAATATTGAAATAAAATCGATGACTTGCGAATTTTAGTCAACTGTATGAAGAAAACTGTTTCAATGGAAATTGTCAACTATGCCGACATTCCTATACCCCAATTTGTAGATATTATATTGAAAGGTGACGACGAGGTTATGTATTATTTGCTCCACGAACGCCTGAAGCACCTGCTATTCGAAAGATATCAAGACTATAGCCATAATCTGTATGACGATTTTGATGACTTGTTAGATGACTTCTTTATCTACATTCGTGAGAGTGGCCACACACCATATCAGGCACTTCAGCGCATCAAGAAAAAAGAGGCATTTGAAAGTTGGTTGTTGAACACGTTCCGTAACTACCTTAACAATAGGTCTGAGGCTGAGTCCCATATTCCCCTTGTTGATAAAGATTGTGAGAAGATCTCTTTGCTAACAGAAAGTTCGTCGGCAGATGGAGAGATCAAGATTCATATTGTCTCCCAACTGATAGCCTATGCGTTGCAGGTGTTTTATCCGAGAGGACGTTTTATATTTCTCCGATCACTCCTCACCATTCTCAATGAACAGCAAGCAGTTCCGGATAAGCAGATGGCCGAAGCACTTGGTATGTCTTACATCTCATATCGTGTAACCCTTCACCATATGAGGAGCAATGTAAAACGCTTTAGGGAGTGCTTGTTAAATGGAGAGTCATTGCGGCTTGATGACAAGCATGAGCTTTTGGCAAGACATATTTATGATGATTTCTCGAATCTTTATCCCATACTATTCGATTACTACATACAATGCATTGATACACTAAAAACCAGTGATGCCGTTAAAGAACTTCGCAGCCAATATATTGAAGAACGCGGATTTGTTATTCATGAACCAAGCGTCCCAGAACAATCCCGAATAAGTATTGTACGATTCTGGGTGAAACTTAATCGATGGTTGATACCTGGAATGATGGCTATGTAGAAAACTGTAGGTTCATCTTTACTCTATGAACTGTAGGAGTTGTTCAACCAATTGATGTACGGTGGTTGACGACTCTTCTTTTGCCGGATTACTGCCATCGAATGATTCCTGTACCTTTTGGGCATTGTCTATTGCAATACGAGTTTTCGGGTAAATGACATTGAAGACTTTCATGGAGTCCCCTTTTGTCTTACCGTATCTGAAGCCAAGCAGATGGGAAAGCATCTCACCGTAGCGGCTTCTGTGTATGGATCCTTGATATAGGTTGAAATGTAACAGGAACCAATATTCAAATGCTTGGTTGCTATATGCCACATGAAAACCATTAGTCTGAGCCATCTGTATGGCAGCGTTGAAATCGCTGTCAGAAAAATCATCCTTGTCAAATACGACCCAACATTGATCGTAGTTTCGACTTCTTCTCTTCTCAATATCTCTAATGGCTATTGCCTCTTTAACCAGCGAAATGGTATTCATACCCTTGCCAATAGCTTTCACGTTTGCAGATGTCAGTCGGAAGGAATTGAAGTATTCTGGTTCAGTTACCTCTCCTTCACAGACGATAAGGAAGGTTTGTTTAACCAGCCTTAGGCTGCTTGTCCTTTTGAGTGTACGCTCAATCTTGGGGTTTTGTCTGCGTGCCATCACTCTGCCCTCCTTAATACTGACTCCAGATTACCGATAATGGGTGTGGCTCCATATTTTCCACTGAGATAATCCTTTTCGAAAGGAGCATCACTCCTGACTTTATAGTCTGACAAGGAATAGAGTGAGGTGGCTCCAAATCGATTTTTCTGGGTGAACCAGATTTGATCACGACGGAATAAACCAGAACTGAGGATGTTGGTGTCGTGTGCCGTTAGTATCAACTGAGCGTTTCGTGGATTGGTTTCGCGAGAATTAAACAGAGAGATAATCCGATTTGTCAGAACCGGATGCAGTTTGGAGTCGAACTCATCAATGACAAGTCTCGATCCGTTGTCAAGAGCCTTGATGATAGGGTAAGCCATAGAGAAATACTTGATGGTTCCTTCTGATTCCATGCTTAGGAATGGGAAGCTGGTTTCACCTTTTTCCGCTCCATTTGTGTCATACTGCAGATGTCGGCTAAGGATATGATTGTCACTTTTCTCTATATCCTCAATACCCAAGTCGGCAAACTTGGAAAATTCCACGATTCTTGACCGCATCTCTACATCGTCAAGATGGTTTACGGCCATATTCCACATCCTTTCTTCGTCAGAGCATGTAAGGATGGTTGTTTCCGCAAGCCAGTTGATAATCTGAACCGCAGTAGGGTCGTTAAACTGAGCTGCGGCAGAAAGCAGGAGGGCATTGTTGCGAATCATCTTCCTGTTCACTAAGTCAGTAGCGATTGAGAAAGATGTATGGACTTTCATTTCCTCTCCTTCACGGTAAAACAGTTCCACCTCCTTAGCTCTCTTACGACAGGCTTTCCTATACAGCCATTCGCCATGCACAGACTCCCTGCTGACATCCATGCCATAGCGATATTGGTACCCATCCAGAATGAATATCATCTCAAAAGAACTGGGTGCCTTGGCGCTATCTGTATTCAGTTTAAACGCTTCAACGCCAATCTCCTCCCCAGCTTGCAGATTCTTAAAGGAATCAATAATATAGCTCTTGAAGAAATCGAGGGCCTTTATCACATTGCTCTTGCCTGAAGCATTAGCACCTAAAATGACAGCACTCTTTAAGAGGCTGACATCCATTCCGTCAATGTCGAACATCACATCCTCTGCCGCAACGCGAGCATCTTTAAGTGGTGATGCTACCAACGACAGGGTGGCTGGCTCCATAATAGAGCGGAAATTCTCAACAGAAAATTGGATAATCATAAAGATAACTCGCTTATTTGTGAAATTTCTGCAAAAATACGAGTTTTCTTTTGAAATTCCAAGAGAAAACTCTAATTTCTGCAATTATTTTATGATTTTTTGATGAATAGGGGCATTTCGTGTTATGGATAACAGTTTATCTTTAAAAAAGATGGGACACAGCATTATGTTGGCAAATGTTGATAGCCTTTGTCTTATTTCCCGCCCATTAAGTTGTTTACATCCCGTCTTTTATAGAATATCCTTCGGCCAATCTTTACAGGTACCAGATATTTTCTCTTCTCCCATATCCAAAGAGTAGTTGAACTAACATGAAGTTTATCAATTACATCTTGCTTGGTTATCAATTCGATGTCAGAATCTTGCTGGTTCGCTTTTTCTTCATTAATCTCTTCATAAATGACTTGCTGGACTGCCTTGATTAATTCCACTAGCCCTGTTCCTGTTATGGTCAAAGATATGTGATCAGGATTCTTGCGAATTTCACTTATCAATTGGCTCATCAGAAGCTCATTTTCAAAATTTGTCTCAAGGATGGGGTCTTTCGACATTCCTTTAAAATTTGTAAAGTCAGTTTTCATAAGCAAGTTTCTTTTGTTATCTATATTTTAGTCTAATCCCACCAATCAAAAAGTTTGTACTCTCTAATAAGATGGTATAAATGCAGTGCCTTTTGTTTTCGAAGGCTGATTTTAAGGTGAATAGACCAATCTCGTCTGTTTTCTAATAAAGCATCTTTTATTGGAGTGCTACGAAAGTAACGCCTTTCATTTCTGACGTTTACATAAACGGGGAGGTCAGCCAATGGCTTTCTATCATCATCCACTAACTCGTAATTGCCATCTTCCAGTTTGCGGAATCTCAATCGGATACCCGAATAAGAACGGTCTAGCCATGTGCTATATACCGCATCATTTTCCATGAAGATGTCAATGAGGCGTATGCAGATGCCTATATCCCGTACCACAAATTCATTGTTCGCTAGATGATGCTCTTCCTTGATACATTCTCGCATTCGCTGGAGTTTCTTTTTCTCCAATGCAATGAGGTAAGCATAATCCCAGTCGTGGTCATTAGCCAATAAGCGCTTGTAAGCATGAATAGGACTTCTTTGTTTCTTTTTCATTTTTCTTCTTTGTTTTGTTTAACTTCATAGTTATGTATGTAAAATCACCAAATGTTAATAGCTGGAAGAAATAATTTATGAGTTTAAGAATTAACATTTCCATTTTTTGCATACTACTTGGATGAAGAATTATTGATCATTCATAAAATAATATTGCTATGAGTTTAGATTTGCACATTAAATCAAAAACACCAATCCTTAAACATGGAACAGGTGTGTATGTTAGAGAAAAGGGGCGTACCCGTGAGTTAGAATCGTTGGCAGAGGTAACGAAGTATTTCCCAGATGCGGATATTAGCCACATCAAAGAATTCGATTATGAGACCGATGATATGTGGCATGGAAATATCACTCACAACATGACAGAGATGGCGGATCATGTTCCAATAGGAGAATTGACGTTATACGATTATCTATGGAGACCCAAAGAACATGGATTTGAAAATGCATCGGTAGACTACCTACATGGAGTATTTGAAGGGTTGATGTACTTGAAAAACCATAAAGAGGAACTTCTTCCCTATGAACCGGACCCAGACCCCAAAACGGGTGAAAGATGGGGCGATTATGGACTTCTTGTACAGTTTTGTATTTCTCTTATCAATTGCATGATGGAGTTGGATTTCTCTAATGAGTATAGAATATTATCTGATGTATGAAGAATTTGCCGGTATTGAAATACAATGACCTTCAAGATCTTATCTGTCTTGACGACGTATGTGATTTAAATGGTGTCGTGATTGACGATGCTTCACTTGAAGTGATGCTCAGAATTGAGAAAACTATGCAGCGCTTGGAAGTTATGGGTGACGATGAATGTCGCAGGCTATGGATAGAACTAAAGGCACCTCAGAAACGGTTTCGTGACGATGATGCAGACAAAAATGGTAACTACTGGTATCAGATTTTCTCTGCCCATTATAAAGATTTCCATTACTTGGTACTTACTAATCGCCATTGGAGATTCATTGATTTACGAAGTGCTCATCATGTAGGAGCGGAACGGGAGCCAGATTCCGTCTATGGAAATGTCTCAAAGCCATTAAAGAAGATTGAGACTTATGTGACAGCTTTAGTGGACCAGATATGTGAACATCCTGACGAATACAATGCGTATGTTGAGGAGCATTTGCCCTATTCGAAACGTAACGGACGAATTAAAAGGGCTGATTTGAACCGGATTTGCCCTACATATCGCACCTTTGCCAATCCTGAACATGTGATAGAAGTGGTATCTGGTTTTAAGTCTCTTCCCCTATGGTCTTGCAAGGAGATGACATTACGGACCTATATGCGATTCTGGCGTATGGCTTATGAAGCATACCGTGTCAAAGACGAAATTACGCCAACATCCAAGTATTCTTTTGATAAGCAAAGTGACGAGGAGGTCTTTAGAAATCATAGTAGCAAAGGAAGAGAGACGGAAGGGCTTAATCTTGATAGCGAGCAAGATTTTCTGAAATGGGACAAGGAGAATACCCACTATCATAACATGGATGTTATCTATGCAAGAGTGCATCTCGTCCCCAGGAAAAAAGGAGAAGGCTGGGATGATGAGGATCTTCCTGTTCCTGACGGACATTGGTATTTGGATTTAAGCTTTTGTGTCTATGGCTTCTCTAATGACGTTGTCAATATGCTCGAAACCTTCTGGCGTGCTGGGGTAGGTGTCGTTTGTGATGAAACCAGTCGGTTACTCAAGATGGCCAAAGAGTCAGACTATGTCAGTATCTCACCAATCCCTAATAAATATTGTTGTGATGATGAAGTGGGCAACGAGATGAGCTTGCCTTATCAATGCGACACTATTTCTGCTCAACAAGTGGCAGATGTTATAGCTGCCACAAAATGGGAAAAGCAACAAAAAGTAAAACCACTAGCTCTGGTCAAAGAGAAAAATGATTCCCAAGAATGAGATAAGCACCTTTCAATAAATGATTTTATGTAAAACTCTTCCCCCAACTCGAAAAATTGCAGAGTTGGGGGAAGTTTTATATAGAAAGCTTTGCTTTGTGTTAAAAATCATCAGTTCAAATTAGTTTTTTCTGATTTTGGTTGACAATTTAGAGAATTATTTGTAATTTTGTCGCCAAAAACCAGATGGAACTATGGAATTGAAAAATGTATTTGGAGCAAGATTAAAGAATGCCAGGGTTATCAATGGTATGTCTATGGATGATCTTTGTGCTAAGATGAACAACTTAGTGTCGAAGCAAACGATATCCAAGTATGAGTCTGGTAAGATGTTGCCAAACTCAACCAACCTCATTGCCCTTGCCAATGCTTTGAATGTTAGGCCCGATTACCTTTTGCGCCCCTTTACAGTTTCGCTTGATAAGATTGAGTTTCGCAAGAAGTCCAAGATGAGCGTGAAAGAAGAAAAGGCCATCAAGGAAAAGATTCGTGACAAGATTGAGAGGTATATTGAGGTGGAAGAGATCTTGGGCATCAGTTCCGATTTCATCAATCCGATTCTGCAAAACGCTGTTATTGCTCCTTCTGATGTATGTCGCATTACAGAACAGCTAAAGGCTGCATGGCAGTTGGGACAAGACGGTATACCTTATATTATAGAGATGTTGGAGGACCACTGCGTGAAGGTTATTGAGATGGATGCACCAGATACCTTTGACGGATTGAGTGGTATTATTGGTGAACATAAGCCAATCATTGTACTGAACAAGAACTTCCCAGTCGAACGTAAGCGATTTACCGCTATGCATGAACTGGGACATTTGTTGCTTGACTTTGATGACGCTCTCCCCCAGAAGGATGTTGAGCGCTTCTGCAATCTATTTGCCAACGAAATGCTGATATCTCAGGATGTATTTAAGAAATTGTTGGGCGTATCTCGCCACGACATTTCTTTGAACGAACTTCGGGCTATCCAATCTAATTATGGTATATCAGTAGAAGCTCAGATGTTCAAAGCAAAGCAGCTGGGCATAATTAGCGAGTCGCGCTATAAGTATTTCTGTATTACAAAGAACCAGAATCAAGCATTCAGGGAACAGGTCGAGAAGAGCACCTTCCACGAAGAGAAATCAAATCGCTTTAGTAGCCTGGTTTATCGTGCCTTGGCATCTGAACTGATAAGCTTTTCCAAGGCATCAGAGTTGCTGAATGAGTCAATCTACGTAGTCCGTGAACAGTTAGAGCTGGTATAATATAATGGAGATTGTAATCAACGATACAAATATCTTCTTGGATTTGTACGATATCGGCCTGTTAGATGATTTCTTTCAGTTGCCTATACGGGTGCATACTGTTGACTTCGTAATCAATGAAATCACCCATCCCGATCAACAGAAGGTGATACAACAACTGATTAGTAAGGGAATTCTTTTTGTGAAGGACTATCCTGCAACAAGTATTCCCAATCTATATCAGTTCAATATCGAGTGTGGTGGAAATCTGACTTTAACCGATTCTACTGTTATCTATTATGCCCAAACACTTGATAACTGCAGGATTTTGACAGGTGACAGACAGTTACGTAATAGGGCAGAAGAACGAGGCATTATTGTTTCTGGAATACTATACGTATTTGACCAACTTGTAGAACACAATCTGATTCCACCATACGAAGCCTCACAGAAGTTGGAAGCTCTATTCAAGATTAACACTCGACTCCCGAAGCGAGAAATAGAAATACGATTGGAAAAGTGGAAATAGAAAAGAAAACAAATTAACAGGATATCACAATGAATATAGAAGAATATAAAAAAGAACTTGCGGAATGGAAGAAAAACCATATTGATTTTTACAATGAATATGTTCATGCTATAAAGAGCAGGAAAGCAACCCTTACTACTTATATGCATGTTTACGTATTTGCCATGAATCAGATTCTGGGCCTACCAAAAGATATTGAATTGGGCGATTGCGATGATCTCTTTAAAACCTATTTTGGAAAATATGGCTTCAACAAGTTATTAGGAATGCTTGCATCGGTTATAGGTAACGATATATTTTTCGGAATCAAGTCACTTGCCCAACGCAATAAGTTAAAAAAGGCAATTGTAGCTTGGCTTATATTGGGCGACCTTCATACATGTATCATTAACAAAGTGATATCCTATCCTGATAAAGGTAATTATGAAGAGAGTCTCAACAAACTTCTTTGTCGAATTGTCAGAAATAGCCTTATATCAGGATTAAAGGATGAGGATTATTGGCGTTCTGTACAGAGCAAGAAGCAATTATTCTTAAAAGATGATGAGATGGAAAATCTCTTAGGTCTTATTAAAAAGGAGATTGAGAAAAAGAAAGATTCCGGAACGTCTCAACAAAAGGATTCTGATGAAAGAAAGCTAGTCGAGAGTGTTCAGAATAAGAAAGGCAAGCCTGGAAGGAAACCAAAGTTTGGTGACCTGAAAAAAGAAACTTTGGAAGCCTTCATCGAATATAGCACAGGAAATCAAGGTAAAGCAGAAACCTATACCCAGAAGATTGTAGATCAGCTTACTAAGTGTACCACGGGTGAAGAACTGGCAGCGTTAGCAGTTGCCCTGGAACATCTTGGTATTATCAGGTGCATAGACAATGGTGGGGTGAGAATGTTCTGGGGCATGTTACGCAAAAAGTGTAATACAATAGTGGGCTATAAGGTTATGAACGAAAATTATAAAAAACTTGAGGCGTATAACAAAAAAGGCATAGTACCTCCCGAATGTGCCTCTGGTAGAAAGAAAATTTCAGATTTCATCGAGATATTTCGAGAAATAAATATGCCTTCAGGAAATATAGTTCAAGAAACCTCTATAGAGGTTAATTAATTCAATCAATTCAATTAATTCGTGCATCCCAATTAATTGGCCTTAGTTTCATTTCCTACCCCATAAAAATCCAATAATTTTGCCGTCGAATTGAGAAAGACTCAGTTCGGGGACCTTCCTTTGTCCCTTAGTTTTGGACAAATTAATTATTGGATTATGAATAACATTATTGTAATTGAAGAAGAACAGTTGGCAGAAGTCGTTTATGCCGCTGTAAACAGATGCCTCGATGAAAGAAAGATTGAGGATAGTGTGAGTAAACCTGATGATGAAGGTTACTATGATCGTGATGAGATATGCGGCTTGTTGCATATCGCATATCCTACTTTGTGGCGAATTGAGAAGTCAGGCTTGTTGAAAAGCCAAAAGGTGGGACGCAAGAATCTCTATTCTAAAGCTGAGGTAAACCTGCTGATGAAGTCTGGGAAACTGGCCAAGTACAACCGAAAGTAATGCTATCATGGAGAATTATGTACAAGGTATTACTGAAGAACAGCAACAGATGCAGTCAAAGTTTGTTTCTGCCGCTGAGTTGTCTGGTGAAATCACTGGTGAGATGCTGCTGAAGAAACAGATTCACGAAATCCCAACACTTGTGGAGCCTATCTTCCCCAAGGTTGGATTAGGTTGTCTGGCAGGCAGTTCTGATACGGGAAAATCTGCTCTGCTTCGTCAAATGGGCATTTCTGTAGCTGCAGCATTGCCAACATTCCTTGGAATGAGACTTAATGTGAGTCGTCGGGTTGTCTATTATGTATCTACGGAAGATGATGAGACGGCAACAGCTTATCTTCTTTGTAGGCAGAATATAGACCTAAATATTGACCCAACAGAATTAAGACACTTGCGATTCTTGTTCGAGAGTGAGAATGTTATTGCGGAATTGGATAAGCGATTGGCGGTTCATCCAGCAGATCTTGTTATTATAGACTGTTTCTCAGACCTCTATACTGGAAATATGAATGAGAGTAATCAGGTACGAATGTTTCTTAATCAGTATTCCCAGTTGGCCAACAAATATCAGTGTCTCATTATTTTCCTACATCATTGTGGTAAACGTACTGAGAACTTCATGCCGAGTAAGCATAATCTTCTTGGTAGCCAGGCATTCGAGGCAAAGATGCGATTGGTCTTGGAACTCAGGAGTGATGTGGCGGATAAGACGGTCAAGCATCTGTGCTGCGTGAAAGGAAACTATTTGTCTGCAGACTATAAGACAGAATCCATAAAGCTCAAATTCTCAGAGAACCTTACTTTCCATGAGACAGGTGAACGTGTCCCTTATGAGAATTTGGTTCCGGAATCTGGAGATGTGGATGACAAATATGAACTGGTTATGCAATTGAAGTCGGAAGGACGCACACTTGATGAAATTGCCAAGATTATAGGCTATAAGGACAAGTCTGGTGTGTCAAAATTCATTGCAAGATATGAAAAACGAAAGGGAATAGCAAATGGATAACTACGATTATAACGCATTGGCCAATGAGGTGGTCAGACGGGGTATCAATATGTTTGAGTCGTTTGACGACTGGACTAAGGGGGCTTTTGCTCTCTCCAATCTTGGGAGGGATGGGCTAGACATTTTTAAGACCATCAGCAGTCTCAGTCAGAAATACAATGCTGCTGAGTGCGAGCGAAAGTTCAGAAATGCACTTAGTACAAGCAACCGTATTGGAATTGCCTCCTTTATATATATGTGTCAGCAACATGGCATTGATACCAATAAGTATTATGTGAAGGATTCAGAGGTGGCCCTTCTTCAACCAGTGGCAACTCACCAAATCGAGAGTTGTCCGATACCACCGTTGGTTTCTATTGATAGTGTCTATCTCACCAACAGCCTCGATTATTCTCTGTCATCAGATTTTGGTTTTTATCTAAGAAATCTTGCGGATAGAGTTGACCAAGTGGTTGATGTTGCAAGGCTCTACTATTTGGGAATGAATCGCGAACATCATACGATCTATTGGTATGTTGACAAGGATAACATCGTCCGCTATGGCAAAGTTATGGCTTATGGTGCTGATGGGCATCGTAACCGTTTCTTCAATCCGATAAGTATTCCCAGGGAATTGTCAACGATAGGACTTCTCCCCAAAGAGTACACAATAAAGCAGACTCTATTTGGAGAGCATCTTATCCGACTCCCTCAATACGCTGGCAAAACTATCGGCATTGTTGAGAGTGAAAAGACGGCTATCATCTGCTCCTTATTCCTTCCATCTCTACTTTGGTTGGCAACAGGCTCAATGGGTAATGTGCAGACTGAAAGGATGGAGGTTGTTAAAAATCGGCTTGTCATTTTCTATCCTGATACTGATCCGGATTCTTTGGCATTCAACAAATGGAGGCAAAGAGCAGATGAGTTAAATCATCTTGGATGGCAAATTCAGGTCAGTGATTATCTGGAAAAAGTTGCTACACCTGAGCAGCGCCAGATGAAAATCGACATTGCTGATTTGCTGATAGACAATATTCAAACCCAAACAAAGGCCTGTCTGGTCTCTCTGTAAGGTATCGTGATGTTTTGTAGGGAGCAAGTTTATGTTTTGAGTTGCTCAAAACCCCGCTATTTCCCCAATGGGACGCGTTTTCATCCCGTTGGTCTAACTTAATTATTGATTGAAACTATGGCAGAAAAGAATAAAGGTGGTCGCCCCAGGGTGGCTACGATAGACAAGAAGAAATATAAGTTGCCTCCAGTCCGGTTAGGCACAAAGAATTATGTGATGGTGAAGAACCAGGCAAAGCAGGCAGGCTTGTCGCTGACTGAATATCAGCGGCAGAAACTGTTGCAGGGCTATGTTGTCGAACGCATCAGTCCAGAGCAAATGGAGCTTTATCGTCAGTTGGCAGGTATTGGCAACAACCAGAATCAATTGGCCCACCAAGCCAACACTTTTGGCTATAGCAAAGACGCAGCACTCTATCATGAGAATGCACTGCAAGTAAATAACCTTATCAAGAAGATTCTCTATGATGGCAAAGATAACTAAGGGGCATAGTTTTGGCGGTGCTGTCCGTTATGTCATGCAGGATAAGAAGGAGGCAAAATTGTTGGATTCGAGGGGTGTCTTGGCGAATGACAAACAGTCCATCATTAACTCTTTCCGTCTTCAGTGTCAACTGCGGCCAGATGTTAAGGTGATGGTTGGGCATATTTCTCTCGACTTCTCTGTTGAAGACGTTGACAAAATGAGTGATGACTTTATGGTTAAGGTGGCGCAGGATTATTTGCAGAGGATGAATATCTTGAATACTCAGTTTATAATAGCTCGTCATTATGATCGTGAACATCCTCACTGCCACATCATTTTCAACCGCATTGGCAACAATGGCAAGATGATATCAGATAGAAATGATGGAGTACGGAGCGCAAAAATCTGTAGGAGTTTGACCGAGAAGTATCACCTTCATCTGGCAAACGGCAAAGATCATGTGCATCGTGACAGACTTCGTGGAGCTGATGCCGTGAAGTATCGTATCTATGATGCTCTGGAAGCAACTGTTCCAAGATGTAGGAATTGGGATGAATTGCGCACGTCCCTTGCGAAACAGGGTATTACAGTCTCTTTCACCTGCCGGGGAACGACAACAGCCATTCAAGGTGTTGTCTTTGAAAAGGAAGGACTCCGTTTCAATGGTTCCAAGGTTGATCGTAAGTACAGCTATTCCAAGATTAGTACAGTCTTACGCCAGAATGAGATGCACCAGAGAAGGGAAACTGTTAACGGAAATTTCGGTCATGGAGATTCTTATGATTACGAGATCCATTCGCAGCGAAAAAATACTCTGAGCGGGCAGACTTCGTTTGAAAACGATGGACATCCCTATGATCCGGAGCCTTTTGGCAGTTTCCATTCAGGTGCTTCTGTTGCCAGTGATCTACTAACAGACGTAGCTTCAGGCGTAACAAATGCTGCTGGTGCTATTGCTTCTGGCATAGCCAACGCTATGATGGCAACTCCTCCTGAGCCTAGTGTTTCTCCTGGAGGAGGTGGTGGCAATAGTAATTCTGATGACCTTGCCGATGATGAATATATTGATGAATATGGTGTACGCCGCAAGAAGCAGCGCGGTATGCACCGATAGTATTAACAATAAACATTTTTTTATATGGATAAATTAAATTCTACTGAAGTGATGCTCGCAGAGCTTATCGAGCAGAATAACAAGCAACAGAAGGATGTTGCTTCAATGAAAACCTCACTTGATACACTTTCAGGTGAGCTGACCAAACTAAACAATATCCTGAGTCCAACTCTAAAACCAGTAAAATTTGAGGAGGTGATTCCCAGAAAGGATGCTGATGAACGGGCTAAATATTTGGTTCGTATGTATGGCGACATGCAAGCCAAATATGCGAATCTAAAGGCTGAGTTTGGCGAACTCCAGGCAAAAACTCGCTATTGGGCTTCTAACCAATGGGCTAAGCACTTATTCCGCTGGTTGTTCGTTAAACGCCACGTGTGGTTTTTCTTCGTATTCCTTATATACGGAGCTATGATGGCGATGCTCATTTATGTCGATATGAGAAAAAATGATGAGATTAATCGCCTTCAAGAAGCAGATTTGAAGTATCGCTATATCAGGGCTGCGAATGTTGCTCCGCTGACAATGAATTGGGTCGATAGTTTGTTTGAGACAAAAGTGCCATCCGACATGGAGTATATCCATACGACTATAAACGAATATGAAAGTGTCATCAAGCATAAATGTGATAGTGTGGTTAAGGCCGAGAACCAGAAGCGTGCTCGTTATAAATAGTAAAGTAGCATTTGTGATAACTAACAAAATAATAGAATCATGAAATCGAAGAAGAACAAAATCATTGTTTTCGCCAATCAGAAGGGCGGAGTGGGCAAGTCCACGCTCTGCATCCTTTTGGCAGACTATCTGGCGTATTGGAAGAAAGATGTCTGCATCATTGACACCGATCTCCAACAGTCCGCCACCCTGCAACGTGAGCAGGACAAGCAGACCTTTGGAGAAGAAGAACCATACAGCATCCAATCTTTTGAGGTCAGCGACCCCAAGACGATGCAATTGTTGATGGAAAATGCTCAGTCACAAGACGGCTTTGTGCTTTTCGATGCTCCGGGCACCATCAAAGACGATGGCTTGGCACCGATGTTCATCTATGCCGACTACATCATCTGTCCATTTGAGTACGAATCGAAGTCGTTATCCTCAACCCGAACTTTTATTCAGGTCATTAATCGACTTCAACAACTCAATCCACAGATGAATGACCAAATCTTCTTTGTGCCAAACAAGGTTGATGCCCGAATGGGAACACGTGAAGAGTTGGAACTATGGAAGCAAATGGATGCTGAATTTGGCAAAAGTGGCATCGTTACCCCGCCTGTTGGCTATCGGGCACAGATGAAGCGAGTGAACACCTACAACGTCCCGCTTCCACTGAAACATGCAGTATATGGGAGTTTTCGATTTATCGTGAAATCTATTCTGCGATAATGTGAGTTTATGATTAATAGATAATGCGACTATGGAAAAGAAAAAGCTTAGCATTGAACTGCCAAAAGGTGGTATGAGTGATCTCACTAAACAGGTGAGGAATAACCCCATCATAGAACCGTTAGCCGATGCCACCGAATGGCAACGCTTTACACACTATCTGGACGAGTTCAAAAACGTCTCGGAACATGGGGAATGCGTCTGGTTATTCAAAGATGTGAAACGGGAGATTGAACGCATCAAGTTTGAGTCGGATGCAAAACTCAATATCCGGCAACTGGTAAACGCAATGCTCCTTGCTTTCATCAAAGAACATCGTGATGAACTGAAGAATATCCGGTCTGGATAATACAAAATGTTACCAAGATGTCTGACAAAATACTGAAACATCTCTTCAGCCCCCATTCATTAATTGGTCATGCTCTTGTTTGTCAACGTAATCCCAAAGCATCTGTAGGAACAGGTGATGTTCCTCTTTGCGAGAAGGTTGATGCTCAAGGTCTTCGATTTTTACCTTTATAGGCAAGTATTTGTCCTTGAAACGGGAAAGATAGGAGTTCTTGTCCTTTGCAGTTTTCTCATTTAGCAGATTGAGTGCGTCAATCAGTTCGTTCCATTCCTTTTCGGTAGGTGGAATACATTTCTCACCTGCAAACGGCATTAGTTCTTCTTCGTCGAAGTCGTATCTCCAGAAATCGTTCTTTGGTTCGCGCATCCACTCTGTCAGTTTCTCTTTGGTTAGTTGTATCAGCCTATGAGCATCGTAATCCAGGTCTTCCACTACATGATATAGAAAACCAGTTACCATAATCTTCCAGTCATGTCCATGACTGCCCACGCGCCAGCACTGTGACTTGAAGAATTCATCACCTTCATCACCTCTTTCCGCTTGGCATATTTTCCGAGCAACATAAGCTGCAGCATATGCAATCTCCGTCTTGTAACCAAGTGATTCCTCGAGATTTTCCTTGAGCTCTTTTGCCTTTAGTGGGTTGAAAGTGGCAATATGACTTATGTATTCCAGATATAAGGACTCAGCATCACCACCTTGTTCCATGAAGTCATGAAGACTATCCATGTATGAGTCCATATAGTCAAGATCTGTCTCACCTGTAGCTTTAAAGCCAGCCAACATGGTTTTACATTGTCGAACCTGTGCCTCTTGCTGCTTTGCAATCTCGGCAAACATGTCTAGCATTTTTTGTGGGAAATGAAGTGGGTTGTTCTCTTCCATACTTTTTTTATTGCAAAATTATCATTTATTACTTAATTATGTATGCAAAAAGCAAAAATGTTAAACCTTGATGGCATAAAAATGAAAATGTGAGAACAATTAATGCAATTGATGCTCTCTTTTGATAGCATAATTACCATGAAGACGTTCTTTATATTAAATAATGTGTAAATTTGTGGTAAACCGTTATAAACTCGGAAAATAATTTGTATCTTTGCCAATGCTTTCTATGCGAAAACATTGGAGCAGGAGATCTTTTCTTATGAGATAAACAGCGTTCTGCTATTGTTCTATTCACGTTGAAACCTAGGAAATTTCAATAATAAGGAAATAATAGATGCAGACAAGTAAGCACACGTGCTGTATAGGCACGTGGGTTGACTCTTGTGCATCTATTTGGTTTTCCTAGGACCACAACGTGAGCAAGATGATGCCCACGTTTTTTGTGTCCTATAGGGAACCACCCCAAGATAGAAGCATAGACAGACGTTGCTATAAACGTAATAGTAATGAACGATGTACAGAACCAGCGCTTGCCGCTATTGACAGAAGAACAGCAGAAGTACATCGCCTGGCTGCTTACTTCGAGGCGGTCGGGTGATGATGATATGCGTGTAGCTGGTGTTCTGTCTGAGGCTCGTGTCGATCTGAATCCCCATCAGGTAGAAGCTGCCTTGTTTGCCTTGAAGTCGCCTTTCTCGAAAGGTGTGGTACTTGCCGACGAGGTGGGTTTGGGTAAGACCATCGAAGCGGGCATCGTCATAAGTCAGTACTGGGCAGAGCAGAAACGCCGTATTCTCATCATTGTCCCTGCTACCCTGCGACGTCAGTGGAGCACGGAGATGGAAGAAAAGTTCTTCCTGAAGTCAGAGATTTTGGAAAGTGGTTCGCTGATTTCTCCAGACATCATCCTGCGTAAGCATCACCTCTTCATCTGTTCTTATCAGTATGCCGCTAAGTATGCTGACCAGCTGTCGCAGACCAACTGGGACTTGGTGGTTATTGACGAAGCTCACAAGTTGCGTAATGTCTATAAGAACTCTTCTGCTGCAGCGCGACGCATCAGCGATGCTTTCCGTCACAACAAAAAACTGCTGCTGACAGCTACACCCTTACAGAATAATATTCAAGAACTCTACGGCTTGGTGTCCGTCATCAACGATAAGTATTTTGGCGACCTGAAGAGTTTCAATACGCAATATGGCTATCATTCGTTAGAGGACAACCACAGCTTCCATGACTTGAAGTTCCGTTTGAGCACCCTGATTCATCGCAACCTGCGCAAACAGGTGACAGAGTATGTGAAGTACACCTCGCGCATCCCAATGGCTCAGGAGTATATGCCAAGCGAGAAGGAGCAGGAACTCTACGACAAGATGAGCGCCTACCTGCTTCGCGATGATGCCTATGGCTTGCCATCTGGTCAGCGAACCCTGCTTCTGTTGCTTATCCGTAAACTCATGGCTTCATCATCTTTTGCCGTCTGCGATACCGTTCAAGCCATTATCAATCGCTTGAAGCGACTGGTTGGAGAAGAGGAAACGGAAGAAGCAGAAGTGGATGAAAGTCTGCAAGACCTGTTTGATGATAGTTTTGGTGAAGAAACGGAGGAATGGGAGGATGATGCAGATGACGAAGAAGAACTCAAGGATATAGAAAAGATACGTCTGACACCAGAACAACAGACAGCCGTCTATCATGAAATAGCCGACCTGCAGGAAATCTACGACTTAGCCAACAGTATCAAGGACAATAACAAAGGTGAATGCTTGCTGAAAGCTTTGGAGGTGGGCTTCAAGAAAATGGAAGAACTTGGTGCCAATCGCAAAGCCCTGATTTTTACAGAGAGCCGTCGCACTCAGGAATACCTCTTTGAGCTGTTGGAAGCCAACGGCTACAAGGGGCAGATTGTGCTTTTCAATGGCAGCAACAACGATGAGCGTAGCAAGCAAATCTACAAAAACTGGCTTGCTGTCAATGAACGTACAGGCCGTATCTCTGAATCCAAGTCAGCCAATCGCCGTCAAGCCATCGTTGACTATTTCCGCAATAAGGCTTCTATCATGATTGCCACAGAGGCAGCATCTGAAGGTATCAATCTCCAGTTCTGTTCTTTCATTGCAAATTTTGACCTGCCGTGGAACCCCCAACGTGTAGAGCAGCGAATTGGTCGCTGCCATCGATACGGTCAGCGTAACGATGTGGTGGTTTGCAACTTTATCAATGTAAAGAATGCAGCCGACATCCGTGTTTATCAGTTGCTCTACGAGAAGTTCCACTTGTTCGATGGCATTTTTGGTGCCAGCGACGATGTGCTGGGTAGCATCGAGTCAGGTGTAGATTTTGAGAAACGCCTGTTGGAAATCTATCAAACCTGTCGTACACCAGAGGAAATCAATGCTGCTTTCGACCAGGTTCAGAATGAGATGGATGCGCAGATACAACAGACGATGAACGAGACTCGCCAAGCCTTGTTGGAGAATCTGGATGAAGATGTGGTTAATCTGCTGCGTATTCGTAGGGAGAACGACGACAAAAATATCAGCCGTATCCATCGCTGGCTCTATGCCTTGACAGTATCATATGCCCCAGAATGCATTGAGGCAACAGATGCCGATAACCTCATTTTTACACTGAATAGAAATCCCTTTCCTCAGCAGTATATAACCACAGGCACTTATCAGATAAGCAATACCGACGGACGCTATGAAAACTACCGCCTGTCGCATCCCTTAGCCAAAGCTATTATCGAAGCAGCAAAGAACAAGGAATTGCCCCATCGTGAACTGCACTTTGATTATAAACAGCATCCCTATAAGAACTCCATCATAGAACAGTCAGACTGTCGAGAAGGTTACTTGGCAGCCCATCTTGTCAGCTATCACAGCGATGGGCAGGATGAGGACCATATTGTGCTGACCGCTATAGGTGCTCATGGCGAGGAACTGTCATCAGAATTGGCACAGCGCATATTAGGCATTGTGGCAACAGCAGGAAACACCATCCATGACGTGCCACAAACAGAGATGTCGCGCTTCTATGATGTGCGTAAAGATGCACTAACCACCCAAATCAGCGAGCGCAACGACAAAATGCTGAAAGACGAGATAGCCCATGTAGAGGCTTGGGCTGACGATAAGGAGCTGACCATTGAGCGAGAAATCAAACAGCTAAAAGCCAAGAAGAAAGAGAAACAGCGACTACTCACTAAGGCAGATTCGCTGAACGAGAAATTGGCCCTTGAAAAGGAACTGAAACAGGTTACAAACGAACTGAAGAGAAAACGTGCTGAGCAGGATGACCTGGACGAAGAAATCGAGCAGCAGCGCGATGAGATGATAGCCCGTCTGCGCCAGTATCTGAATCAGCAGATAAGCGACAAGGAACTGTTCTTTATTCACTTTACACTTAGCAAATAAACAACATAAGATATGAATCAACATTACGAAGCATTTCGCAAGAAACTACAGGAGATATTCATGATGGATCATGCCGAGTTGGACTTTGGCATCTATCGCATTATGAACCACAAGCGTAATCAAATCAATGACTTCCTTGACAACCAATTGTTGCCACAGGTAGAGAAAACTTTGCAAGAGTATGTCAAGACAGACGATACGCTGCAACAGGAGTTGACCAAAGCCATTGAGGGTTGTAAGAATCTGGGCATCGACCCTGATACGAACCCCAAGGTACAGCAACTGCGCCAGCAGATAGCTCAAAGCAGTACAGGTATTGATGATTTGCAGAACACCGTATTCTCTCGTCTTACGCAGTTTTTCAGCCGCTATTACGAGGGGGGCGATTTTGTGTCTCAGCGTCGCTATAAGAGTGGCGGCAATTCTGCCTATGCCATTCCCTATAATGGTGAAGAAGTAAAACTCTATTGGGCCAACTACGACCAGTATTACATCAAGACCTCAGAGTATTTCAAGAACTACACTTTCAAACTACGCGATGGTCGCAGAATATGTTTCGAATTGGTAGATGCTTCTACAGAGCAGAACAACAACAAGAGTACAGAAGGTATGGAACGTCGTTTTGATGTGCTTCGTAATGAGGAAGGTCTACCCGTTTTTGAAGAAATGGATGACGAATTCCATATCAGTTTCACTTATGAACTTATGGTGAAACCTCCAAAGCAGGATATTTTTAACAAGAATGCATTTGAGGCTTTATCTGTGATGATACCCAAATCATGGCAGGATCTTCTTGATAAAGAGAATGTTACTGACAAAGTAGTGTTGTTAGAGAAACATATAAAAGCATATACGGACAAAAATTCTTTTGATTACTTTATTCATAAAGACTTGGGCGGTTTTCTTAGCCGTGAGTTAGACTTTTACATCAAAAATGAAGTGTTTGTCATAGCTGACCTCGATGCAGCAAAATTGCAGAGTCAGTTGGCTGTGGTAAAAGCGATAGAAAGGGTTGGTCAGAAAATCATCGACTTCTTAGCGCAGTTAGAGAACTTCCAAAAGCGTCTTTGGCTGAAAAAGAAATTTGTGGTGCAGAGTGACTATTGTATTACGCTTGACCGTGTGCCAGAGAAATACTATCCTGAGATTTGTGCTAACGATGAACAGCGTAAAGAATGGGTACGCCTGTTTGCCATCGATGAGATAAAAGGCGACATGATGACAGAAGCGTATTGCGAACCGTTAACTATTGAGTTTCTGAAGCAAAATCCACTATTGGTACTTGACACCAAATTCTTTTCATTACAGTTCAAACACAAATTGTTGGCAGATATAGAAGGACTTGATGAACAAACGAATGGATTATTGATAAAAAGTGAAAATTTGCAAGCTATCAATCTATTAACTCGAACATTTTCATCAAATGTTAGGGGATGTTATATTGATCCTCCTTTTAATCTTGGTGAAAATGCGGACTATCTCTATCGAGTTGATTATAAAGACTCAACATGGTTAACCCTATTATATGACAGAGTTTTAGGAATTAAAAAGCTATTAATGGATGATGGCTCTATTTTTGTAAGATGTAGCCATGATGGGAACATGATTCTTCGCCAATTATTAAATCAGACCTACGGGCAAGATAATTATAGAAACGAAATTGTTTTAAGAAGAGCTGAGGAAACAAAAGGTGATTTGAACAAACAATTTGGGACTATTAAATCAATTACAGTAAATTATGACAATTTATATTGGTACTCGAAATATCCAAATTCTAGATTCAGTAAAATAATAAAGCCTATAAGTGCAGAAAAATCAGATGCTCATTGGCATT
>Ga0247610_10002169_pt1 | contig 23158 bp, 21 predicted proteins | sample 174DNAGHGhighgp2_FD_193483 | JGI IMG/M metagenome (GOLD analysis project Ga0247610, IMG submission 193483) | Sheep rumen microbial communities from Palmerston North, Manawatu-Wanganui, New Zealand - 1742 DNA GHGhigh gp2 | ecosystem: Host-associated > Mammals > Digestive system > Stomach > Rumen...
AACTATACTCTGACATTAAATACCCCAACAATCTTTTTGTAATCTCTGTTCAATCAATAATAATTTTAATTTTTAAGTCCTTCAAATTATGAATATATCTGTTCAAGAATAATGTAAGGTTAAAAATTACTGGTCAAGAAATTCACCAATGCGTAAATAATACCACTCATTTTTTTTCATAAAGATTTTTATTATCTTTCTCCTTAAGAACCACGGTTGCCACAACAGAACTTCAAGACAAAGAAGAAAGATTTTCTTTAGTTTCTATTCAACAAAGTCCTGGTGAACCTTCCTGTGTTTGTATTCAATACTGATTTGCAAAGTGGAAAACAAAATCCGATCCCCCAATTTTTGGAAATGTTTTTCATCAACAAGCAATAACTAGATTTTTTGTTTCTATTTGTTCGTTTTGAAGCTGTATAGAAAAATTTTCTCATTCTTTTTTTATTGATTGAACTTTTTCACCTAACAAAAATTTATGTCAAAGCTCTTCATTCCTTTTCAAAAAGAACTCATGCAACTGCTTTGATTTATTAGATGCAAGTAATAATCTTCCATTATCTTCTTCTTTTACATCTATTCCATTTTTTTGAAGTAGATTAATCATTTCTTGAGTTCAGAAATTCTTAAATAAGGTTTCTAATCTCTCAACATCATCCCCATAATAATGTTCTTTCGAAACATTTTGATTACTAAAATTACACCTCCCTTTTCATGAAAGTAGTAGTTTATTCCCTGTTGTCTCATTTTGCTCAATAAACAATACATCCTTTTTTTCAGGAATTAATGTTCATAGGAACAATCAAGATGCTCAAGCTCAAATAATAACAATATCCTTCATTGAAAGTATTGACTATAAGCTAAAAAATACTTGTTCCACTGCATGAATAATAGCATCTCAAAAATAGAAAAAAAGAAGATATGAAAAAATAAAGCATCATATTCAAAGCAACGATCAAACAATAACATCACTAACTCGATGCACCTTAATATACCATCTACTTCGAGCTATTATTATTCATCCTACAATTGCAAGGAGGAATACCCGTTCATAATAACGGATTTCTAACATCCAAGTCAAGGCTAATGCAAGTGACAAAAAGAAAACGAATCAGGCTCAGGTATGTCAACTCGGAAAACTATAATCTTTAAAATGAATTTTAGCATCTTTTGGCCTTTGTCTTTGGGTTATTCTTTTCAAAGATCGAAAAGCTATTGAAACCATGATAATACTCGAAATTCCTATTCCTAAGATTCTATACTCTTCGTTCCATAAAAGGATTATAGCCATAATTATATAAAAGATGCTAACGCTCATTGGCGTAATTGCATAATTAAGGAAATATGCAAGATGCATAAGTACTTTTTTTTCTTTACCTTTAAATACAAGTTTTTCATCCCACTCATTTATCAATTTAGGAAAAACAATCATAATAACTGTCATAACAAGAACAACAACAGCTAAAATGATACTAATATAAGCTAACTGTCTAGGAGTAAGAGATAACATATTTTATTATAGCCCAAGATAATTACTTTTTTATTAGTTTTCTCCCCAGTATTTTCAAGTATTAAAAATGATAAAATTAATTTTATAACGAAGAAAAAAATTTCAATTTCAAAATATCCTATTCTAATTAATTTTATCCCCTCTATTCCATATTTTTGTTAATAAAATGATAAAAAGCAAGTATCATCAAAATAGTAGTTTGTATGCCGTCATTCATACATCAAACAGCATATTAAAACACATTTTTTACTAAAAATTTGTTTAAATTGTTAAAAAATTGCTAACTACCTGTTATCGCCCCCAAAAAAATAATATATTTTTTCCCTTGATTTTATTCTCAAATACAATATCTTGTGGCTAAATAAAATTTAAGACACAAAATATTGTGTTTAAAAACAAAAAAATAAAAAAATGGTGTCTAATTATTCAATTCCGGCAAAAGCAGGATTTTTTTATAACTTTGTTCCTCTATTACCATGACAATTAAAAAGGTAATCAAAAGAAATGGATCTGAAGTCCCTTATGACTCAGAAAAAATTCGTATTGCTATTCAAAAAGCAAACAATGAGGTTCCTGAAAAAGAACAAGCTAGTGATTTTGTTATTTCTGAGATTATCAGATCTCTTGAACTTTCAAAAAAAGGAATTGTACCTATCGAAGAGATTCAAGACTTCATAGAGAAACAACTTATAGAAATGCATAAGCCTGAATTGGCTAAAAAATATATTATCTATCGTTTTCAGAGAGCGTTAGTAAGAAAAGCTAATACTACAGATGATTCTATTCTTACTCTTATTGCTAATAACAATAAAGAAGTAGGACAAGAAAACTCAAATAAAGATTCTGCAATTGCTTCTACACAAAGAGATTTGATTGCCTGAGAAGTTTCAAAAGATATCACTCGTAGAATGCTACTTCCTGAAGATATTAGAAAAGCACATGATGAAGGAGTAATTCACTTTCATGATATGGATTATTTTGTACAGCCTATTTTCAACTGTTGTCTTGTAAATATCAAAGATATGTTTGAGAATGGAACAGTTATGAATGGAAAATTAGTAGAAACTCCTAAGAGTTTTCAAGTAGCTTGTACTGTTTTAACTCAAATTATCGCCTCTGTTGCTTCATCTCAATATGGAGGACAATCAGTAAACATTAAGCACCTTTGAAAATATCTTCATAATACAAAAGAGAAATATAGAAGAAAATATAAGGAACAATTTGGTAATGAATTTACAGAAGAACAAATCGAAAAACTCGTAAAATCTAGAGTTCAAGATGAATTATCTTCTGGAATTCAAACTATTCAATACCAGATTAATACTCTTATGACAACAAATGGACAATCTCCTTTTGTAACACTCTTCTTGGAACTTGATGAAAAAGATCCATATATTGAAGAAACAGCTGAAATTATTGAAGAACTCTTTAAACAAAGGATTCAATGAATTAAAAATGAAGTAGGAGTTTATGTAACACCTGCCTTTCCTAAATTAGTATATGTTTTGGACGAACATAACTGCTTAAAGTGATGAAAATATGACTATTTAACAAAATTAGCTGCTAAATGTTCAGCCAAGAGAATGTATCCAGATTACATTTCTGCTAAGAAGATGAGAGAAATTGAATGTGGAAATGTATTTGCTCCTATGGGTTGTCGTTCTTTCCTTTCTCCTTGGAAAGATGAAAATGGAAATTATAAGTTTGAAGGAAGATTTAATCAAGGTGTTGTAACTATTAATATTCCTCAAGTTGCTATCTTAGCTGATCATGATGAGAAAAAATTCTTTGAAATTCTTGATGATAGATTGAAGATTTGTTTCAAGGCGTTAATGTGTAGACATGAGAGATTAAAGGGAACACCTTCAGATATCTCTCCTATTCATTGGCAATATGGAGCTATTGCAAGATTAAAGAAATGAGAAACTATTGATAAATATCTTTATGGTTGATATTCAACAATTTCTCTTTGATATATTGGATTATATGAAGCATCTGTTTTGATTACTTGAGGTCCACATACTACTCCTGAGGGAGAAAGATTTGCATTAAAAGTTATCCAGACTCTCAAAGATGCTACATTAAAATGGAGAGAAGAAACAAATATTGGATTTGCATTATATTGAACACCTGCTGAATCTCTTTGTTATCGTTTTGCTAAAATTGATAGAAAAAGATTTGGTGAAATTAAAGATGTAACTGATAAAGGATATTATACTAATTCTTATCACGTTGATGTTAGAGAACATATTGATGCAATCGCTAAATTAGCCTTTGAATCTCAATTTCAAAAGATTTCTTCTTGATGAGCTATTTCTTATATAGAAATGCCTAATATGCAGAAAAATCTTCCTGCTATTGAGTCATTAATTAAATTCATGTATGACAATATTATGTATGCAGAATTTAATACAAAATCTGACTACTGTCATGTATGTGGATATGATGGAGAAATTATAGTTAATGAAAATAGTGAATGGGAATGTCCTCAATGTCATAATAAAGATCAGAGAAAAATGAATGTAACTCGTAGAACTTGTGGTTATTTAGGAGAGAACTTCTGGAACTTAGGAAAAACGAAAGAAATTTCAAAAAGAGTTTTACATGTATCATAATAAACTTAGAATAGGTTATGTATTATTGAACAGTTAAAAAAATGGATACTGCTAACGGACCCTGACTCAGGGTCTCTCTTTTTGTAAGCGGATGTCCTCATTGATGTGTTTGATGTTTTAATGCTGTTGCTTGGGATTTTAAATATTGATCAGTATTCACTAAAGACGTTGCTGATGATATCATCAATGAATTAAAAAAAGATCATATTACATGAATAACTTTACTTTGAGGTGAGCCTTTAGCACCAGAAAACCAAGAAGAAGTACGGAAGCTTTTAAAAAGAATAAAAGAGGAATGTCCTCAAAAAAGTATTTGGTGCTTTTCTTGATATACTTTTGAATTTATTAGAGATTATATGTTTCCCGCTCTTCCTTATACAAAAGACATTCTTTCTTCTTTAGATGTCTTAGTTGATGGAAGATTTGAACAAGATTTGTTAGATCTTAAACTAAAATTTAGATGATCTAGGAATCAAAGAGTTTTGGATATACCTAAAACATTAAAACAATGAGAAATTATTCGAAGTACTGCTGTTGACGATAAAAATTTGTATATTCATAGAGATTCTCCGGAGATTGAAAGATTCTGACACTTGTTTAAAAAAGAGGAGTAATATTACTCCTCGAAATTAGTTATTAATGAACATATTTGAATTCTTCATTGTTTAGGCCTTGTGTACACAACAACTGAGCAGAAACGAAGTTCTTTTGCTATATCTGGAGTTCAACATTTTTCAGATTCCCCTACTATTGTAGCCGCTCAATTGGCACAAGAGATTTTTGTAATATTGTTCTTGTCTTTTCTATATAGTCCATCTACAGCAATATACCTATAAAACTCTCAACCCAATGGATCATTTCATGGCACATTATTTGCATCTGCACTATTATACCAATTTCATCAAGTCATATTTAGCTTATATGTCGCTGTTGTTGTCTCAGGTATACTATTAGTAAATGCATCAATATCCAATGTAAGTTTTTTTTCTACACCCATTGATCAACCGCTATTATTATGATTAACCAAAGAATAATAATAGTTGCTAGCCCCCTGCTTTTTTGTTGCTATAGCCCACCTTCATGGTGTAATCCATGCCTGTCATGAACAAGATGATTCTTCTCAAGTTGGATGAGCAAATGGATCTGCATTTAACCAACAAGCATCTTTTTGTTCATATCGTCTTCTCCAATTAGTATTTCTAATATTATATACAATCTCTACTCCCTCTTTTGCCAAATTCAAGGCCATAACTTTCTGTCTTGTTTCAGTTAAATAATTTGTTGTAGAAATTATCCCCCCAATAATACCAACAAAGGTAATTGAAACAATAAGAACAACAACCATAACTTCAACCAGCGTGAATCCTTTTTTCTTAAGTATCATATACTTGTATTTTAAATTAAAATTGAAATTGATTTTATAAACTATATGATAGTATAGGTGTAGTTATCTTACGGAAAGATGCAATATATTTTATTCATTTTTGGCTTTTAAGATGCAAATAGATGTTGCGGTATTGTTTTGAATAGTAATTGTTGTCTTGCTTCTTTCTTTTTTAAAAGCCGAGAAATTAGTGAAAATTACTTTTTGAAGCTACGTATTATTAGCATTTTGTATTGCTTTGTGAACAGCTCTTCTTCAACGGGCAGCACAATTGCAATGAATTTGAAGCCAAACCTTCTTAGGTATGTCTTATGCCTCAATTTGAGAATTTCTTGTCAATGCACAGCCTACAATAATGCTTGTCCTTTATGCTTGAGGTTTATGGTTTTTTGCAGTTAACTCTCATCTTTCTATACAATTTTCTTGAGAAGTATTTGAAAAGAAAATTCAAACGTTATTACGATGTGTTTTATGCTTATGAAGTATTCTTACTTCCGTATACTTCTCATTGTGATATTTTAAATGAGATATTTATGAATGGTTGTTTAATAATTCTCAGGTTGCAATATACACTTCATTAATTCCTGTTATTTCACTTATTGTCGCACTAGTTACCCTTTTAGCGTCATCTCATTTAAACTTCAAAATTGCGCTTAAAAAGACAGATTCTCCAAATTATTAAAATTTGAAATCATAAAAAAAATCCTTATATACACGTCTATTATAAGAAAGTAGTGTAGTGGTAGCACACCAGTCTCCGAAGCTGGTAGTGGAGGTTCGATTCCTCTCTTTCTTGTTTTTTAAGTCAAAATCATTTGATTTTTACTTGCTAATAGTTATAAGTCAAAGCAGTCGTAGAAAGTAACGATTCTCGTTATATTATGGCACTATAGCTCAGCAGGTTAGAGCGCGCCTCTCATAAGGGCGAGGTCGGTGGTTCGAGTCTACCTAGTGCCAATACTCTTTGATCATCTCAAAAGTCATTCATATATTTTATTTTATTTGCCAATAGTTGTAAGATGGCCTCAAAAAAGAAAGGTGGAGTTATCAAGGTTGCAATGGTATGTAGTGATTGTAAAGCTACAAATTATTTTACAAGTATTAACAAGGCTATAACTCCTAAATTAGCAGAACAAAAGTACTGCAAACATTGTAGAAAACATACAGAACATACTTCTAAGGAAAAGTTAAAGTAGTTGGTTATTTTTAGTTTTATTATTCATTTCTAATATGTTAACAATTAGATTATCAAGACATGGAAGATCTAAGAGACCTTTTTATAGAATTGTCTTAACTGAACATACAAAACCTGCAAAATTTGGATATAAAGAAGTTCTTGGTTCTTATGATCCATTGCATCACAAATTAGAAGCTAATGTTGAAGCTATTAAAGCTTGGGTTGCTAAAGGTTCTCAAATGTCAGAAAGAGTAGCAAAGCTTCTCTATAAAGAAACAAACGATGCTCTTTTCCAAAAATTCTTTGTTATGAGAGAAAGAAAAAGTTTACCTAAGAATGCTGATAAAGAGTAAGAAATCCTTTTAAAGGATTTTTTCTTTATCCTTTTTTACTTACTCCGGAGAATAAATGCCAAAGTTCCCAACAGCAGCTACTTGATTCGAAGAAATAGTTCTTTATATATTATGAGCAATTGTTCTTGTCATTTGTTGATGATGTATTTATGCATTTCTAAGAGCAATCTTTCTTTTCATCTTTTCTAACGGAAAGAATGAAAAAATTCAAGCTGCTCGAAGTAGTATAAGATATATGATTCTTTGAATGTTTTTTACTATAATGTTTTTGTTTGCTGCACCATCTATTCTAAGATTTACACACGTAAAATGAGCGGAAAATTATACAGCAAAAGCAATCTTCACTTATATGTGAAAGATTCTTAGTCATATTTGAAGTCTAGGTAATATTATCAAGGAATCACAAGATGCTAATAAAATGGATGGTCAATTGTACTATAACTTTGATGATAGCGACGCTTCATTATAGAAATATATAGTTGTTTTATTTGAAAAAGTCTGATTTCATGGTCAGATTTTTTTATTTGATTCTGAAAAAAGAAATCTTATAGTGAAAGTATACTTCTTTATCCTTATTGATATCCTCATGGTCGTTTATTCATTTTCTCAAATCAACCTCTATGAACAATGTCCAAAAAAATATCAATATCGTTATCTTGATGGACTCGAAAGAGAATTTGAGACTTCTCCAGATTTAATTCTATGAACTAGTGTTCATGGAGCTTTAGAACGACTTTATCAACAAGTTAATATTTATAAAATTCCTATAAAAGCAGATGTTTTAGGAAAATTTCATGAATTATGGAATAATAGTATTGCTGATGCTGGAGAAAAACTAATATATAAATGAGATCAACATGAAGAAGATTATCTAAGAAGAGGTGAACATTATTTAGAAGAATATTACACTAAATATAGTCCATTTGATTGAGTTAAAGTTGTTGCCACAGAGCTCTCATTAAATTTTACACTTGATAAAGATGAGCATTCCGAAAATAAACAATTTCGTTGAATAATTGATAGGTTAGATAAGGATGATGAATGAAATTTCATAATTAATGACTATAAGACCAATAAAAATCTACCTCCTGAAGACAAAGATGAATATAGAGAACAATTAACACTCTATGCACATGGAATACAGCAAAAATATGGTAAATATTTAAAAAGTATAAAAGCAAAATTGCATTATCTTCACTTTTGATTATTAGACGAATGGGAAATTAGTCAGGATAGCATAAATGCAATTGTTAAAAAATATACAGAAGATATTAATCAAATAGAAAATTCAAGATTTGAATATAATATGTGAAATACAAAAGCATTCCCGACAAAGCAAAATCCGTATTGTAAATATTGTGAATATCAAAATGTTTGTCCACTTCGACAACATTTAAATTATGAGGATGAAATTGTAGATTGATGAGAATTAGGAGAAAAAACCATCAAAAATCTCGTAGATCAATATGTAAAACTAGGAAAAAAATCTACAGAATGTGATAAAGAAAAAGAAATGATAAAATGAATATTAATTGAATATGCTGAAAAGAAAGGATTTGAACAATTATTTTGAAATGAGAACAAATTATGAGTTTCAAAAACAGAGAACTATTCAGCTAAAGATAAAGATCAATTTATTGATTTCTTAAAACAACATAATTTATTAGATGAAACAATAGATACTCCGTATTATAAAGTAAATACTTTAGTTAAAAACAACAAATTAACAGAAGAAGAAATTAAGACTTATTTAGAAAAAAAAGATTCTCGGAGACTTACTCCATCTAAAAAATAAAGAACTTCACGAAATTGTGAAGTTTTTTTATAACAAAAAAATAAGGATTTGATTCCTTACTTTATCGCTAATATGTAAGATTAGCGGGTGACGGGACTCGAACCCGCAACAGTCTGCTTGGAAGGCAGGCACTCTAGCCAATTGAGTTACACCCGCATACAGTAATGACACTATATACATTCCATATATTAATTTCAAGCTTTTTTGATTGGGCCTAGCTGGACTTGAACCAGCGACCAAAAGATTATGAGTCTTCTGCTCTAACCAACTGAGCTATAGGCCCTTAAACTTGGCCTTAAAAAACTTGAATGGTGGGTGATATAGGACTCGAACCTATGACCCCCTGCTTGTAAGGCAGATGCTCTAGCCAACTGAGCTAATCACCCATTTTTATTATGGCGGTCTTACGGGGAATCGAACCCCGATTAGAAGATTGAAAGTCTCCTGTCCTAGCCGTTAGACGATAAGACCATAAGTTAGAGAAGTGGCGGGATGGAAGGGACTCGAACCCTCGACCTCCTGCGTGACAGGCAGGCGTTCTAGCCGGCTGAACTACCACCCCAGAATGATGGTTTTCATCTAACTATGTAAGTTTTAATGGAGCCAGCTGTCGGAATTGAACCGACAACCTACCGCTTACAAGGCGGTTGCTCTACCTATTGAGCTAAGCTGGCATACAGTCCAAAAGGACTATTTTTTTAAAGAATCAAATGCTTTAGAAACTCTAGCCTTTTTTCTAGCTGCATTTCTTTTTTTAATGATTCCAACTTTTTCTGCTTTATCTATAGCTTTGAACACTTTACTTAAATCCTCAATAGTCAGTTCTTCTTTTGCTTCGACTGCCTTAAGGAATTTTTTCATTGCCATCTTCATTCTCAACTTGAAATCAAAATTTCTTTTAGCGAGAACTTGAGACCTATTCATAGCTTTAACTGCAGACTTCTTAATTGGCATTGAAAAACTGATAACGAAATATAAAGCACAAATACTCCGAGAGTGGGGTTCGAACCCACGACCAATTGGTTAACAGCCAACTGCTCTACCGCTGAGCTACCTCGGATTAACGAAAGACACTATACAAAATTCTGACCCATTTTCAAGAGATTTTTTACTTTTTATGAACAAACACTAAATCGAAGCGACAAAATCCTAGTTCATAATATAGATAATAATTACCGGGAACAGGACTTGAACCTGCACACCATAAGGCACTTGGTTCTAAGCCAAGCGTGTCTACCAGTTCCACCATCCCGGCATTTATATCAATAAGGAGTATATTATTCTCGGGAGACAGGATTCGAACCTGTAACCCCCAGATTCAGAGTCTGATGCTCTACCGATTAAGCTACTCCCGATCGGCATAAATAGCTACTTGGTTGCGGAGGATGGAATTGAACCACCTATCTTCGGGTTATGAGCCCGACGAGATACCGTTTCTCTACTCCGCATTAAACACTGGGGAACCAGGATTCGAACCTGGACAAACGGAGTCAAAGTCCGGTGTCCTACCATTAGACGATTCCCCAATCGTTCAAGATTAACGTCAAAACTTATACTTTTTTAGTAAAATATTTCAAGAGGAAATTAACAAAAAAGAATATATAAGAAAAAGCCCTCATTGAGAGCTTTTATATATTATTGAAGATAGAAGGAAGCTATTTACCGATGATTTTATCAATTAATCAATATGCAAGCGCATCTTCTGGACTCATCCATTTATTTCTTTCCATATCTGCCAAAGCTTCATCGTATGATTTTCCTGCATGATTAGCAATAATACCTGTCAAAATTTCTTTTACCTTTAACATTTCCTCAGCCTCAATTTGGATATCTGTTGCTTGTCCTGAAATTCCTCCTCATGCAATAAGAGGTTGATGAATCATAACTCTTGAGTGAGGAAGTGCAAATCTTTTTCATTTAGTCCCTCAAGCCAAAAGTAAAGATCACATAGAAGCAGCTAAACCTGTACAAATTGTTTGAATATCACATTTTAAGATTTGCATTGTATCATAAATTGCAAGTCCTGAGTTTACTTCACCTCATGGTGTGTTTATATACATAATCACATCTTTATCTGGGTCTTTTTTTTCAAGGAAAAGCATTTGAGCAATAATTGTATTTGCCATAGCACTATGAACCTCTTCTCAAACAAAGATAATTCTATCCTCTAAAAGTCTTGAATAAATATCATATGCTCTTTCTCAAGCTTTCGTTTTTTCAATCACGGTAGGGATTAATGTCATAACAATACAAAAAATATATAAAAATTTCTGTCTTTTCACTAAATCTTTTAGTGTTTTTTTTAAAGATTTCAACTTGAATTTTTCAATAAAAACGATACTCATTTAGTATATTATTTATCTTTTGTATTTTTCTAATGAAAAAATTTTGAATTTCTCTTATAGGTCTTTGATTTTTTGTTATGTCTAGTTCTGCTTTTGCTGCTAGTTTAACAACATGACAAATTGATGAATTTAATAAAAAATTGGATAACAATAGAGTACAACTCTTAAAAAACTTAGACGATAGTAAACAAAAATTAGAAAGTACAGCAAAGGAAAATTCTGCTATTACAGAGACATCATTGTTTAAGGCTGCAAGTTGCCTCTGAGCAATCTCTGAAGAAGACCAAGATCTTGATTTCAATAAACTTGTTTCGTGACTTCAAGAGACAATTATTAACGAATATATTAAACTCGATTGAGATATAAAAAGATTAAATTATGGTCTAACAAGTGAAGACCCTATCATTTTTTGAAACACACTAGATACCTACTACAATCAGAACGCACAAAAGATTTCAGATCTTGAAACAGATTATTATGTAAAAGCCACAAAGGCAAAGGAAAATTTCTTAGCTTATGTTGATAACAATAAAGATCTTCTTAATTGATTAGCCGTTAAATTGGATGCTTTTGAACTTATTCAAAATTCAGCAAATAACGCTACAAAAGCTTTAGATGCATTCTCTTGAGCAATCAACAAAGTTTCAACTCTTTTAAAGGATCTTGAGAAAGCAAGAGAAGAAGTAGAGGCTCAATATGAAGCTCAATTAGATAAGATTATAGCAGAAACCATAGCAAAGTATCAACCATCATGAGAGGTTCAAGCTCAATATTATGTAAACAAAGAAAACTATATGGCTAAGTTTAGAACAGAAATTAAAAAAGCTGAATTCTATCTCTTCTCTGGAATCTTTGATTATGAAAAATATGAAAATTTATTAGAAAAAAAAGCTAATATTGATAAACAATTCCTTGGTAGTGATAAAAACTTAGATTGTTCTCTTTTGTTAACGACAAGTTTCAATATTACTAGATATACTGAATGAGTTCAAGAATCAAGCAATGCTATTATTGAATGATTAAATCTTCTTACTGATGCGATTGAAGATGAAAGAATTAACATGTCTATCCTTGAGACTCCTTCAGTAACATATTTCCAAAAAGATGCAGAAAAGCTTATAAGAAACTCAGCTAGAAAATTTAGAAATATGTTAGAATCTATTTCTCCTGTTCAAGAAACAACAACTTGAGATGTTGTAGAAGAAACTAATTCTGCAGCAGAATCTACACCTGCTGTTGTATCAGTAACATTTACTCAAGCATTTAAAAAGAATCAATATCATGAGCAAGTAAAAACTCTTCAGACAGTTCTTAAGAACTGGTGATATTATAATGGAGAAATAACTGGTGTTTATTCACCTGCAACCATAGAAGCTGTTTATCATTTCCAATTAAAAGAAGGTATCATCACTGGTAATGAAAAGGATAAATCTGCTTATGGATGGTTCGGTACTGCAACAAGAGCTAGAATGAATGCTTTATTACAATAGTTAGAAAGAATTCTCCTGAGATTTTAGGGAGAATTTTTGTATTTAATGTTAATCATTATGTCATGTTAAGAAAAAAGTGATTCACACTTATAGAAATCCTCCTAGTTGTTATGATTTCAGCATCTATTATTGTTACTATGTATAGACTATTGGAAACTCTTCCAAAAGTTAAAAATTTTAATGATGCAAGACAAACACTTATTCAGCAAACTAATGATGCAATGGATAGATTCGCTATCTTATTCCAAGATTACACTGTTGATTATGAGGAATACTTTAATAGAAAAAATGTAGGATGTACTTTGAAAAACTGATATTGTAAGGAACGGACTCACTATGGAAACTGAAACACAAATCACCAGCTAAAATATAGTTCTACTTGTTCTAATACTTGCTCTTTTGGAGAATATAAAAATACTTTTTGGTATTATGGTGAAGATACTGATTTAGATGGAAATGTTGTTTGAGATGCAGATGATAGAGATAGATGAGAAGGGGTTGATGCTATCGATCCAAATAATATAAAAGAATTATACCTTATCTCTCATGATGGATATAGAAGAATTTTTCTTAGAAGATATTTGCATGAATACACATGAGATAACAAAAAATATGGAAGTTGATATTACTGAATTCAAATGCTCAAGTTAAGGTGATTTGATGCTTGAAGTACCCATAAAGTTGATGCTGCTAGTGATTCTGGTGTTTTTGATGGACAAGTAGATACCTGGGCTTGTGATATAGATCAAATGTTTATATGTACATGAGCTGATGTAAATACTACAATATATCCATGATTTAAACTACCTGGAAGCATTGATGATTGATGGGTAGATTTATTTGATGAAAAAATTAATATTCTTAATTGGAAAATAGATATTTTCCCAATAAGAAATCCTGATTATGCTTGGGCTAAGTTAGACCAACAAATTAATCCTTATATTAAAATTTCACTTACTGCATGACTAAGTGATCACTTAGCATCGAATAGAAACTGGTCATGAACTGGAAATTTTCAGTATACATTGGAGAATATCTTTGATACTAAAGGATTTTATATACAATAATTTTGTTATATCTTAATGAATAGTCTTTATTGACCAAAAAAACCTAAAAAGAAAAGTGCGTCTTTGATTCAAATATTCTTAAATATTCCTTTTATAAAAGAAACCATTAACAGCAAAGAGCTTACTTTGATAGTGTTTTTTTTGTTCTTGTTCTTTATCTTAATAGCAAGACTTTTTTGGCTTCAAATCGTTAAACACGATGAATATGATATTCAGTTAAGTAAACTACACTACAAAGAATCCTCTCTTACTCCTGAAAGAGGAAATATTTTTGCATTAGATAAATGATGACATGCAGTTCAATTAACAGAAAATATTACACTATATGATTTAGCTCTAGATCCAAAGGATTTAACAGAATTTCCTTCCGAAAATGCAGCTAAGTGACTTCCTGTTTGACCAATGAAGCCTCGTTTTATAGATCTTATTGCTCCAATAATTTATAAACATCTTTGTGTTATTAATGGTATGAAAGAGCCTACTAAAGCAGAGTGTGTTAGAAATGTAGAGCTTTTTGCTTGAGTAGAACTTCTTCCTAAAAAGCCAGAACTCTTTTATTATTGACAATGAATAAGATCTTCTGAATATGATACTTTTGATTTTACAGGCTTTAATGATCAATACAATAGAGTGGTTGAGGAATTTTCTGAAAACAAAGCTATGGAGCTTATAAAACAAAGACTTAACGATAAAATCCAAATTGGAGTAAAGACATCTAATTATCTATGATATTTTACAGAACCAAGATTTTTAGAAGAACTCAAACAATTAAATCTCCCTTTTATTTCTATAGAAAAAGAGAATTACATATATGTTGTTCCAGCAATGGTTGTGAATAAATCTCGTGCTATTGCACAACTAAAAGCAATCTTACAAAAATGGAAATATCCAATAGGAGAGAATTTTGAGAAACTTTTTGATTACCAAGAGCGAAGATATATTAAACTTATTTCTTGATTAAATCCAGAATTAGCTGAAGAAGTTAGAAATCTCAAGTCCGATCATCAAAATGAAAAATCAAAAAAAGACCCAACAAATAACCGCTTTATTTGAATCCCTGTACTTTACGGTCTAATTCTAGAACCTTATTCTACAAGATATTATCCGTATGGTGACTTTATGGCGAATATTCTTTGATTTGTTGACAGGAATTGAGTTGCTTATTACTGAATCGAACAATACTATGACGAAATGTTAAAAGGTAGAAAAGGAGAAATAAAAGGTAGAAGCTCTTGAATGGCTGGTAATGTTTGAACAAATGAATTTGAAATTATTCAACCTGTTGATTGAAGCGATATTTATGTTACAATTGATATTGGACTTCAAAGAGAAGCTGAACAAATAGCAAAACAGCAACTAAAAGATCTTAGAGCTGATGCTATTAGTATTCTTGTCCTTGATAGTGAAAATGGGAAAGTTAAAGCATCTGTTAGTGCTCCAAGTTTTAATCCTAATAGTTATAATGATGCATATACTTTACAACCACTAGGTGAAGAATATGCACATATTATTGATGATTTGAGTTATAATGAAATACCTGTTTTCATTTATACTTGAGGAAATTATAGAGCTGCTACAGTTGCTGAAAGACAAAATACCTGACTTCAAAAATTTATAGAGAGCAACATTTACTGATCACAGGTTTTTGTTGATAATAACATCTCTACACCTTTTGAGCCAGGTAGTATTTTTAAATCTTTTACTACAGCAATTGGTCTTGATACTGATGAAGTTTCCCTAAATGATACATATGTAGATAAATGATTTGTTGATGTTGGTCCATTTACCATTAAAAATGCAACAAAAGTTTGTGAATGAACCCATAATTTCTTACATGCATTAATTTGGTCTTGTAACATCTGAATGGTGAATATTGTTCAAAAAATTCAAAAATATGCTTTCTATAACTATCTGAATAAATTTGGATTTTGAGAAGAAACAGGTATTGAATTAGCATGAGAAAAACCATGATATTTGTGAAAAGAAAACACTGTATCATTAGCCCAATTCTTTAACAATTCATTTGGTCAGTGATTAACTGTTACACAAATTCAATTAGCTGCAGCTTATGCTACACTTGTTAATTGAGGATATTATATAAAGCCGACTATTATTTCTCAGATTATTAATAAATGAGTTGAAAATACAGAACAAGAGATTTCATCATATCAAGACAAGAAAAAGCTTTTAAAAGATTCCACTTCAAAAGCAATTACGCAATGACTATGGGAAGTCCTAAATAATAATAATGAGCTCGTTAATGCAAATATTCCTGAAGTAAAACTTGGTGCAAAAAGTTGAACAGCGCAGATTGCATTCCGTTGAAAATACTGAAGATGAGAAGGATGGACTAATGGAACTTTTGCAGGTGTAATTAGTGTTGATAATCCAAAATACGTTGTTTTAATTTGGATTCGTCGTCCAAGAAGAAGCCAATGGTGATGATTCACCGCATGACCTATTTTCAAACAAATAGCTTCTTATATTCTCGCTTACGATATTTAAAAAAAGCTCATTAAAGAGCTTTACTTTGGTTTTCTAATTGAACCGCTATCGGGTACAATTCTTTTAGTAATGATGGTTTTAGTATATCATAATGTTTAAGAATTAATGATTGATTATTTTTTAAATAATTCACTCTTCTTGTTACTGATGTTAAATAGGATTGAACATGAGCAAGTAATGTTTTCACTGCATTTTGACTAACATATTCCTCTCATAGACAGCTTCTTGCTTTTTTTGCCTTTTCAACAGCCTGATAAAAACCATTTTCATTCCAATTATCTAAGCTTGATCTATATTGTTGATTCGCAGTTGAAAGTTGATTTTCACAAAGTTGTATCTTTCTTGCTATGCTTTGAAGCTCATTATTTAAAGAATTCTTTTGGTATCCTAAAGCATTAATCAATCAAATTCCATCAGTAAGATATCTTGAGAAATTTGATGATCTATCCTCTGAATTTGATAATAATTTAGTAATATTTTCTTTTAAAAAATTATCAGCTTGAGAAAGGACAAACCAAAGATCTGCATTATCTCATTTCGCTGTTTCGTTTGACTCATATCTTACTCCAGCATTTGTTCAATATTGAAAATGATATTGGATTATTTCAGTTACTCTTGAAGCAGAAGCAATACTGATACATCCAAACACAGCCATAGCAAGTATTCCTATAACTTGTTTTTTCATTTTCACACAAAATAAATTAAAGATTTTGCACAGCTTGAAGCATATCAGCCATTGGAAGATAGATGGCAGCCACAATTAATCATACTACAGATGCGATAAGCACCATAAATATCGGCTGAATTAATGAAGTTGCCATATCAATTGTATTTCTAAAATTATTACGATAGAAGATTGCCATTTTTGCAAGTACACTTGTTAATGATCAAGTGTTTTCTCACACGTTAATAATCTGCGTTAGGATTGGGTCAAAAAGGTAAGATGCAGATAATGCTTCATATAATGTAAATCATGATTCAAGATCTGATTTTGCATCAAGCATCTTCTTCTTATAATTAAAATTATCAAAAATACTCGCTAAAAGATTTAATGAAACTACTGGAGAAACTCATGCTTCATAGAATTGTGAAAGAAGATTTGAAAACTTATACATGTAATATGTTTTTACAACATCTCAAATTACAGGAGTTTTTACAAATAAAGTATCCATAAATATTTTAAAAAGAATTATCTTACTATATGCGAATTTATATCAAGCAATAACTCATGCAACACTCACAAAAAGGATAAGCCAATATTCTTTAAAAAAGTCTGAAAGATCGAGCATAAATTGTGTAATTGCTGGAAGTTCTGCATCTCCTTGTGTAAACATCTCCACCATTCCAGGCATTACATATACAAGAATCACGATTACGGCAACGACTGCAATTCATAAAATCATAATTGGGTAACTCATTGCTTTTGAAATCTTTGAGTTAATTTCCTGTGAGTTTTCTAGTTCCTCTGCAAGCTGAGCTACTACTGAAGACATATTACCTGTAACCTGAGCAGATCTAATAAGTTCAATTTCTTCTGATGCAAAAAAGTAATCATATTCTGCTAATGCATCAGCAAGAGAAGATCATTCAGTAAGAGAATAAATCATTCCATCAATCATATCTCTAAGTGTTTTGTTAGCCTCCGATTTATTGATTGATACTAATGATTCTCTGATACCAAGACCTGCATTTTGAGATACAGCTAAAAGTCTGAAAAAGTTTACCTTTTCTTTAAGACTAGGTTTATTAAACTGTTGAATTAAATCATCTATAAAATTTTTTTTCATTTTTATTTTTTAGTCTTTGGTAAACGTACTATTTTTTATTTCTAAGTCTTACGAATCTGTAGAGTTCATCAAGATTTGTCATTCATTTCATGATTTTAAATATTCCATCTCTTTCAAGGTCAATCATACCTTTTGCTAAGGCATAGTGTCAAATATCGAATGCAGATTTACCATCCAAAATTAGACTCTTAATATCATCTGAATAGTCCATAAGTTCATAGATTCAAACTCTACCTTTATATCCAGAACCTCAACAAACAGGACAAATACCACCTGTCTTAGGATCTTTACCTGTACCTACTGTAATTGCTCCATCCTTGATAAAGGCAGACCATTCTTGACCTGTAATACCTCTACTTATAAGTTCACTCTTAAGAGCTTCTTGATCAAATTCCTTAAAAGTTTCCAAGGCATTTAAATATCTTGGATCTGTTTTAAAATTAGCAACTGTTCTACAGTTAGGACAAATATTTCTACAAAGTCTTTGCGCAATTACGAGGTTAAAAGTACCTGCTACCATAAATGGTTTTGCTCAAAGATTGAAGGCTCTGGTAAGGGTTTCTACGGCTGAGTTCGTATGGATTGTAGAGAACACCAAGTGTCATGTCATGGCAGATTCCATGGCCATTTCTAGAGTCTCCTTATCACGAATTTCTCATACCATGATAACATCAGGGTCTTGTCTTAGGGCAGATCTCAAACCTGAAAGAAAAGTATAACCAATATCTGATCTTACTTGTGATTGGTTTAATCCTTCCATTTTATTTTCTACCGGATCTTCATATGTAATAATATTTCTTTCAATATCGTTAATTTCATTAAGGGCAGCATATAGAGTTGTAGTTTTTCAAGAACCAGTAGGCCCAGTATTTAACAAAATACCGTTCGGATCTTGAAGGTGTTTTTCAATAGAAACTTTATTTGAACCAACAATACCTAGTGTATTGAGGGCTGGAATTGCTTTTGATTTATCCACGATACGCATTACGAGCTTTTCTCACCATACTGTAGGTAAAGTGTTCGCACGCAGATCGATTTCTTTATTCGTTTGTGTAATTGAAGAAACTCTGGCATCCTGTGGAAGTCTCTTTTCATCTGGTCTCATTTGTCCAGATTCAATCTTAAATTTAGAAATTACGGATTCATGGAGAGATCTAGGATACTGTATCAATTCTTGAAGCACTCAGTCAATTCTTAACCTGATTCTAGAGTAGTTTTCAAGAGGCTCAATATGGATATCTGAGGCACCTTCTTCTACAGCAATAGTTAAAAGATTATCAAAAATCTTCACGATGTCTGATCTAAGTATTGATTGCTGTAATTGTGCCCTAAAATCTGCTGTTTCCATACTTATCGCTTCACAGTAAAGTTTCTTAAAACAAACTAATTATAATCAAAATTTCAAAAAAAATCAAAAAATGCAGTGCTTTTTTTCTTCAATATAGGGTGTCGTTATTTTTCTGAGAAAATAGGTTGTATTTTTTTTAACTCTTTTGGAGTAATATCTGATTTTTTAGTTCTTTCCTAAGTTCTTTATATTGAGGGCAATAGTTTTCTACTAGATTCCAAAACTTTTCACTATGATTTTTTTGAACCAAGTGACATGCTTCATGAATAATAACATACCTAATTAACCTAGTTGGTAAGTGAACCAATGTTTGATTAAGTAAAATACGATTATCATGACTACAAGTTCCCCGAACTGTTCTTACTTTTCTAATTCTTAATGGAACATCTTTGAATCAAAGTTTGTTAGATATTTCTTGAAGTAATGGATTTGCGTATTCATAAAGCTCTTCCTTAAAAAAATTTGCCCATTTTTTTTCTGTTGTTAGATTATTTGGCAATTCTGATTTTAGAACATATTCTCAGAATAAAAGTACTTGAGTGTCTGTTATGATTTCAACTCTTTTCTTTTTTGAAAGTTTTTTCTTTAGTTTTTCTACGAGTTCCAATCCTAATTCCAAAGATTTTTTATCGTCTTTAAGAGAAAAAGGGATAACTAGTAAAATATCCCCATCTTTTTCTTTTGCATAAATTCTACGTATTTTTTTCTTATATTCTATCTCCATTTTTCCTTTTTTTAAATAGAACGAATGTCTCTATCCATCTGTCTTTTAATATCCCTCTCCTTGAGAATTTGCTTTTTTTCAACCTTTCTATGTAATTTTCAGATTCAAATTTTAAGCTTAATAAAGCCTCATTTTGTTACGAATATTTCTAGCGCTAATGCAACCATTCAAGGCTTATCTAAACTTGCTGCAATTTTAGATATCTCATTTTTATTTAATAATAATTTTCTTTTCCCTTTAGGACGATAATGAGGAACTAAAATAGGAGAAGTTTTTTCATACAATGGAATATCCATATTATAAATCCATAGTTCTCTATTCTCAATAACAATTGCTGCATCCTGTATATTTACATGAGAAGTCTTTATTGATTTAACTTCATGTCACTTCAAAATGATTCAAGCAACATAGTCTTTCTCTATTTCATAATCAAAATATGCTCTCTTATTCTTTGTAATAATCTGCATAATCTCTTAAGAAAAATGTGATTAAATATTACTCCTTATATCCTCCTTGTTCTTCTAAAGTCATTCAAATGATTTCATCATTAGTTTCAACTGGAATATTTTGGATTGCTTCTCTATTAATATAAACATACATCAACATTAACATTGGCACTCTACCAATAATCTTTGTAATATATTCCCCTAATTCATCTCTAATCAATCTCAAATTATCTTTCACATCCATTTTCTTCTTTGCGTTATCATTATATTTCGCTCTTGCAAATTCAACGATTTGTGTGTGAATCTTTTTTACTTCAGAAGAATAAACAAATCCTCTTGATTCAATTTGGATATTTCAAACTAATTCTCTTGTTTTTGTATCAACCTTAAAAATAAGACCAACGATACCATTTTCTCCCATAATACTTCTTGCCTTCATAACATATTCTCATGAAAGATGACCTTCACCTTTTCCATCAATCATAACAGTATCTAATTTAATTTTTTTATCAGAAACGAAAGCTACATCTTCATATAATTCCATTATTTGTCCATTTTCTGGTAAGAGTACCTTATCTTCTTCATATCAAAGACTCATAGCTACTTTTTTATTTGCATGTCTCATATATGGCTCTCCGTGAATAGGACAAAAATATTCAGGATTTAATAATGACATCATCATTTTTAGATCTTCCTGACATCCATGTCATGATGTATGTGTATCAAGACCTGGTTCATCAATTACATCTACTCCTAATCTTACTAAATCATTAATCATACCAACAACAGCTTTTTCATTTCAAGGAATGGTATGAGATGATAGAAGTACAGAATCTCATGGTCTTAACATAAAATCTTTAACTTCTCCTTTTGCCATTCTAACTAATGCACTATTCTCTTCTCCTTGAGAACCAGTACAAAGCACTAATACTTTTTCATCTGGCATACTTTCTGCTTCAGAAGAAAGTTGACGAATCATTCCTTTAGGAGAATTAATATATCCAAGTTCTTGACAGAGTTGAACATTTGAAACCATTGATCTTCATGCCAAGAAAACAACTTTATCGTGTTTTATAGAACTGTTAATAATCTGAATAATTCTTCAGATATTTGAAGCAAAAGTAGATACTATCATTCTTGTTTTTTTGTAATTTCAAATGATAATATCTAAATTTTCTCCAATAATCTTTTCTGATACAGAATGTCCTGGTTTATTTGCATTTGTTGATTCTCAAAGATACATTCTTACTCCTTCTTGACCAATTCTTGAAATTTTTCAAAGATCTGCTGGTTTATCTATTGCAGGTGTAAAATCTATTTTGAAGTCTCCAGAGAAAACTAAAAGTCCTTTTGGTGTGTGAACTGAAGCTCACATAGCTTCTGGAATTGAGTGATTTACTCTGAAAAATTCTATAGTAAAAACTCAAAGTTTAAACACGTCAATATCTGGATCAACTAACTTATATTTTAATTGTTTTTGATCTTTATCATCGAGATTTCTTTTAATCATACCTATCGTTAATGGAGAGGTATAGATTGTTGGATAATCTAGATTTGAAATAATATTCTTAACTGCTCAAATATGATCAAGATGACCGTGAGTAATAATAATTCCTTTAATATTCTTTTTCTTCGTAATAAGATAACTTATATCTGGAATAATATAGTCAACTCAAGGCATTGTATCATCTGCAAATTCCATTCAAGCATCAACGATTAAGATGTCATTTTCATATTCAATAACCGTCATATTAGAACCAATTTGTTCAAGTCCTCAAAGTCAGAAAATTCTTACTGGTTTTTCTCCTTTTTTTATTAATTTCTTAGGATCATCTATTTTTTGATGAACTGGCTTGTTCCTATGTCTTAGAAATGCTTCTGAAGAAATTGGTTGTTGAGCATTTGTGTTTGTTCTTCTTGTTGTCCTATTAGAACGAACAGAACTAAGTTTTTTATTGTTTTTTTCTCATAAATTAATAGAAATGTTTGACTGCATAATTGTTTCCATTTGTTTTTTTAATATCTAGAGTAAATAAAATGTTGAATGAGTTTCTAACTCAATTAAGAGCCTCTTGCGTTGCAAGACGTATTCCACTTATCTCAACTGAAAGTGAAGAAATCCTTCGTAAAATACTTGAAGAAAGAAAGCCAAAAACTTGTTTAGAAATTGGATCAGCTGTGGGATATAGTAGTATTGTCATCGCTAGTACTATTGCGAAACGATGAGGTCATTTAACAACATTTGAAGTTGCTTATCCTGCATATTTGGAAGCTCAAAGAAATATTTCATCAGCTCAATGCTGGAATATTACTTTATATCCATTTGATATTACGAAATCAGAGACAACAGTAAATGTTTTACCCCTAAACTGCGATTTTGTATTCGTTGATGCTCAGAAAAGTCAATACGGGAACTACTTAGAGAAAATACACAATAATCTTAGCTCAGAAAATAATATTATACTTTTGGACGATGTCGTAAAGTATCAAACAAAACTAAATACATTATATGAATTCTTAGAAAAAAATCAAATAAATTACGAAATTGTTCCTAGTGAAGAGGGGGATTGAATTATGATATTAAACAACGTTAAATAATTTTTTTCAATTAT
>Ga0247610_10002170_pt1 | contig 23150 bp, 19 predicted proteins | sample 174DNAGHGhighgp2_FD_193483 | JGI IMG/M metagenome (GOLD analysis project Ga0247610, IMG submission 193483) | Sheep rumen microbial communities from Palmerston North, Manawatu-Wanganui, New Zealand - 1742 DNA GHGhigh gp2 | ecosystem: Host-associated > Mammals > Digestive system > Stomach > Rumen...
CAGAGTCATAGACATCTGCATTTGTGTCAGTCCCCAGTGCTCGGCTACGGCTCGCCGAGCTCTGCATAGATGAGCTGTACCTCAGCGGGCGTGAAGGTGCGGCGGCGTAGCTCACGGAGGGTATGGGATATGGACCGTTTTAAAGGCCAAGAAAAGGTAAAAAGGTAAAAAAGTAAAAAAGTAAAAAAGTAATTATCAATGCCTTTCCGGGCATTTGGGGAGTTAAAGGATGCTCCGCAGGAGGAACCAGACGACGGGCACCAGGAGCGAGGGCAGCAGGTTGAGCGTCTTGCAATCCTTGAGGTTGAGGAGGCCGAGACCGCTGCCGGTAATCATCAGTCCACCCACGATGAGCAGTTCGGCCATGAGCGCCTCGCTGATGGCAGTGCTGGAGACATGGGCAATGAGATAGAACATGCCCTGCCACAGAAACAATACCGGTGCTGCCAGCACCATGCCCAGTCCGTAGGTAGAGGCGAAGATGGTGCTGCTGACGAAATCGAGCGTGGCATTGGTGAAGAGGAAGGTGTGATCGTCTTTCAGGGCAGCGATGACAGGTCCGAGCATGGAGAGCGGGCCGATGCAGTAGAGCAGGATGGCGGTGCTGAGTCCGTCGCCGAGTCTGGCATCGGCACCGCTTTTTGAACGGCGATTCACCACGCGCTTAAACCGTCCGTCGATGTCGAGCGCCGTGCCCACGACACCTCCTACGGCCAAGGCCACGATGAAGAGCACGGGATACTGGCTCTTGGGCAGATTGCTGATGGTGGCATTCAGGCCAATGGCCAGCGAAGCGAGGCCCAGACCGGTGTAAAGCACTTCCTTGTATCGGTCTTTGATACCGCGATTGAGCAGGGCGCCGATGAGGGTGCCTGCGATGATGGTACAAGTGTTGACGATGGTTCCTAACATAATCCAGTTTTGTTTTGTTTATTGTTTCTCTGTCATATATTTCCAATAGCGGCGGGGCATGTCCTGCAGCTGCTTGCGGGGGTTCATGCGCTCGCGGATGCAGATGGCCTTGAAATAGGTGCGCCACAGGTCCTGCAACAGCTGGTCGTCGCTGCTGAGGACGTCGGCATCGAGTTTGCCATTCCTCAGGTCGAAGGGCACCGCGGCCTCGTCCTCGAAGGTGATGCGGATGACCGTCTGTCCATCATAATTGAAGCCGTAATGGCGCCTGGCATCGTAGATGAGCCACGACTGATCGTTGAAGCGGTCGCTGAAATGATCGGTGATGAGCGGCAACACATTGTGATCGGGACTGACAACAGCGAGGTAGGTGCCGTCCTTGGCTTTCTGGAAACGGATGAACTGCTTCATGCGCAACTGCTCGTGGAGCACGCGACGGGCGATGTTGGTCACCGTGAGCACATCGTTGTCGGCGAAATTGCGTGAGACATCACCCTGACGGAACACCTTGCAGACATACCGGAACAGGGGGGTGGAGAGTTCCGGCAGTTCTGACAGCCAGCTGACGTAGATGAGCTTCATGGCCTCGTGCGAGAGACGTTTCTCCAGACCTGTCCACACGCGACGGGCCTTCTCATCGTCGGTATTGACATGATAGGTGCGGTCGCAGAACAAAGGGAGCGCATCACCCGCCTTGAGCAGCTGTTCGGGCTCTTCATGCAGGGCGAAGGCGTCAAACACGGCCGTCAGAAGCCCGTCGATCGTTCCGTCAAAGACGTATATTGTCATGGGGGGCGGGGCGTTAGTCTTCGAAATTCAGTTTCAGCTGCTGTTCCTCGGCCGCACGTTTCTGCTGGGCCTTCGAGACCAGCAGGGGGCGCAGGCGCTCAGGGTGCAGTTCGTTGATGCCGATGATGGGTGTGGAATAGGTCGAGGCCAGTTCATGGCAGGTGATGAAGTATTTCGCCTTCTTCATGACCACGCCCATCTTCTTCAGGTCGAAGGAGGTGAGACGGCTGAAACGGCGTGAGTTGACGATGAGCCACGCCGACTTGGTGCCTAAGCCCGGTACGCGCAGCAAGTGCTCGTAGTCGGCGGTATTGATATCCACGGGGAAGGCCTCCGGATGGCGCAGGGCCCAGGCCAGCTTGGGATCGACATCAAGGTCGAGGTTGGCATGGAGGTCGTCGACGATCTCATCGACCGTAAAATGATAGAATCGCAGGAGCCAGTCGGCCTGATAGAGCCGGTTCTCGCGCACCAGGGGCGGTTGTTTGAGAACCGGTAGGCGCGGGTCGTAGGTATTGACGCTGACATAGCCCGAATAATAGACGCGCCGCATCGTAGGCTGCCCATAGAGCATCGACGACATCGAAAGGATGTCCTTGTCCGTCTCTTTCGTGGCCCCCACAATCATCTGCGTGGACTGTCCGGCCGGCACGAAACGGGGCGCATGGCGATATTTTCTGCGGTCTTCTTTATTCTCCAACACGCCCTGCTGGATCAGTTTCATCGGCTGGAACACGCTCTTGTGGTCTTTCTCCGGCGCGAGCAGCTTGAGCGACTCCTCCTTGGGGATCTCGATGTTCACACTCATACGGTCGGCATAGCGTCCGGCCTCGTTGAGCAGTTCCTGCGAACAGCCGGGGATGCTCTTCAGGTGGATATAGCCATTGAAGCGGTGCAAGGTGCGGAGATCGCGGGCGATGGCCGTCAGGCGCTCCATGGTATAGTCGGGATTGCGCACAACGCCACTGCTGAGAAACAAGCCCTCGATATAGTTACGACGATAGAACTCCATCGTGATCTCCTCAAGTTCGCTGACCGATAGCGTGGCACGCTTGATGTCGTTCGAACGGCGGTTGATGCAGTAGGCACAATCATACATGCAATAATTGGTGAGCATGACCTTGAGCAGCGAGATGCACCGGCCATCGTCGGCAAACGAATGGCAGATGCCCACCCCACCGACGGTAGAGCCGACCATGCCCTTCTGACCTTTACGCACAGTGCCGCTCGACGAGCACGACACATCGTACTTCGCCGACTCTGCGAGGATATGCAGCTTCTCCATGGTCTTTTCGGTCAGCATGCGACAAAGATTTGATGATGATTTACTTCCGCTTCTTCAGGGCGAGGCGCACTTCGCGCTTCTTGCGGAAATAGTCGAGGCGCTCCTGAGCATGACGACGGGAAATGCGAAGCTGATGGCCATAGACGAGGCAGGCCGTGCCCAGATAGGCCGCCATCTGAATCCAGAGGCATCGCACCTCGGCAGACACATCGGCCAAAGTGCCGCCCATCGTATTCATCCGCACATAGGCCCGGATGCCGAAGGTGCTCGGGAAGAGCCACGAGATGCCCTGCCAATAACTTGGAATGGCCGACTGCGGCCATGAGACACCTGTCAGGAACAGCAGCGGCAACGAGACGAAGACTACCAGCAGCATGACATTCTCACGGTAACGCACCAAACAAGACACCGTCAAGCCGAAAAATATGCAAGCAAACACATAAGGTATCATCATCAGCAGCAAGTCCTGCCAGTGCGCAAGCTGTATGAAATGGAAGATGCGCGGCACAACCAACGTGAGGAATGCACCCATCACGGCATAGATCATGGCATAGCAAGCCGCCTTACCGCTGATGATACGTCCGATGCCGCCATAACACTTGTTGATCGGCACAAGGTCGCCATATCGGTTGCTTTCGCGGGCCGTACCAGCCGCCAGACCGATACCCAGCACGAGCGTCTGCTGCAGGATGAGCATCAGCACAGCAGGCAGGATAGAAGTGCCATAGCCACCCTGCGGGTTGAAGACAGGCACATCCTCGAAAGCCAAGGGTTGCGTGGTAATCAGGTCTTCGCGAGCCGTATAGTTGCCGGAGAGCTTGACCTGTATCTCCGCACCCATCTTCTGCGTCACCGCAACGGCCGTCTGATAGATGGCCTTATAGGTAAGCATCAGCGCCATATCGCAATAAACGCCCAGCACCCCTTGTTCCATACGGTTCAGGCGCAGGGCAAAATCCTCGGGGATGAAATAGATGCCCTTGACCACCTGACGACTGACGAGCGACTGCGCATCGTCGAGGTCAGCGGCATAGCTCAGCACATGCACATCGGGCGACGCATCCAACATACGGATAAGCCGGCGCGACTCCTGCGAATGCGACTGATCGACGACCACCACCGGCACCTCATGGATCACCTCGTTGTTGTAGATCCACGAATAGAGCAAGGGATAGACCAGCGGCACAATGACACAGAAGATCAGCACGCCCTCGTCGCGGAACACCTGCTTGATTTCCTGCCGCCAGACGTAGGCGGCATCCTCCAGCCAACTATATATTTTATGGAATATAGACATAGGTGAGCATTGCGTTTTTGATCTTATGCATAACGAACCAAGGCAACAGTGTGAAGCCCACAAGCGCTACCAGATGAAACCACGCATCGATAAGCGGATAACCGTTGAACACCGTGATCTGATAAAGCATGTAATAATGGCGCAGGGGGAAGAGCCACGTGAGCGCCTGAATCGGCGTGTCCATGCCCATCACAGGAAAAGCCGACCCTGCCAGCGAGAAACTGAGCACAGCCCACAGCGAGCAGACACTCATCGACATTCGCAAGGAAGGCATCAGGCCGAAGGCGAAGATGCCGAAGCCTACGGAGCCAAACACCTGCAGTAGCGCCAGCAGCAGAATCATCGGCCAGCCACCGACATGAGGGAAATGGAGCACACTATAGATATAGAACTCATAGAAGAAGATGAGTACGAGAAACACCATTATCTGTGGCAGATACTTGCCGAGGATGGCCACCACGATATTGTTGTCGGCCTTCGCCAACCACTCCTTGCCACGGTCGAACTTCAGTTCCATGCCCAAGGAATAGGCGGAAATCAAGAACATGAAGAGCATCATCACACCCGGCACGAAGACGGTGGTGAGATAAGCATTGTAATTCGTCCAGGGGTTGCCAATCTGATGAAGATCGATACGGATGGGCTGCAAGAACGCCTGTATCTGTTCGGGCGTATAGCCCTTGGCCCGCATCGTACTCTGTCCTACGGCCGCCGAGCCGAGGGTGGAGATGGTCTTCAGATCCTTCATCAGCAGCGCACCCGACATGATCGAGGCGAGGTTGTAATAATACGAGATCTTCGGGCGACGGGCAGAGAGCAACTGCTCTGTCGTGCCCTTGGGGATGTAGAGGAAAGCGTAGATCTCGTTCTCCTGAATGGCGTGGCGAGCCTCAGCGACACTCGCATAACGAGCCACCACCTGAGAACTCTGGAAGCCGTCGAGACGACGGATGATGCTGCGGGAGGTGGATGTATTGTCAAGGTCGACGACACCGACAGGCATATCCTCCGGCAGTCCCTCGTCCATCAGCGACGTGAAGAACAGCAGCGAGAGGATCGGAAAGACCAGCATGCAGAAACCGTAAATGCGATTCTTCAGAAGAATCTTGCATTCACGTTGCGCAATCTGCCATATTTGACTCAGATACCTCATTTGATAATCAGCGACATGCCTGGACGCAGACCATCGAGTTTCTCTACGGGACGGGCTTTCACTTCGAAGGTCTTCAGGTCATACTGTCCGTTGGCCTTCGTAGCCTTCCAGACGGCATACGAGCCCTGATCCTTCATATAATAGACCTTCATCTTGATATCCTTATTAAAGGCGGGCACAAAAGCGGTGAACTCAGCGCCGACCTTCATATCGTTCAACTGGTCTTCGCGGACATTAAACGTGCCCCACATATCATCCATGACGGCAATCGACATGATGGGAGAGCCTGTGCCCACAAGTTCGCCAACCTTCGGATAGACATCGGCCACCTCACCCTCCTTCTGGGCAATCTGAACCGTCTCATGGATATAGGAGTTGACTTCCTGGACAGCACCCCTGGCACGGCCCACCTGGGCGGCAGCGGCCAGCTTGTCCTCCATACGGGCACCGTTGACAGCCATATCGTACTGGCTCTGGGCGGCTTTCATCTGCGCCTCCATCGCCTTGTAGTTGGCATAGACCTCATCGCGCTTCTGGGCAGAGACCACACCCTCGTCGAACAGGCGCTGGATGCGGTTGTACGACTTCTCGGCAATCTCGAAGCCGGCCTTTGCCTGCTGTAACACTGAGAAAGCCCCCTGGATCTGCTCCTTACGGGCACCGTTCTGCGCCTTCAACTCGAGGGCGGCAGCGGCATTCTCCGCACTACGGGCCTGCTCCATCTTGGCACGCACCTCAGGGGCATCGAGGATGGCGACGGTATCGCCGGCCTTCACATAGTCACCCTCCTTGACACGGAGTTCGACGATACGTCCAGGCACCTTGCTCGACACACGATACTCGGAAACCTCGACCTGGCCCTGTATCACATTGGGCTCACGGTCAAGGGCAAAGAAACCGATCAGAGCCACGATAATAATCACTGCGACAAATCCTGCAATGGCAAGCAGAATATTGTTATGTTGACTTTTTGCTGACATATCTATAAACTATAAACTGTAAACTATTCTAACTATTCCAACACACCAAGCGACTTCTGCAGGTCTACCTGTGAGAGCTTCACGTCGACCTCAGCATCGATTTTCTGCGACTGTGCCTGGAGCCAGGCTGTCTGGGCCTCCATCACAGTAGTCAGTGTGATGACACCCTCCTTGTAACCGAGATTGGCGGTACGCAGATTTTCGTCGGCACGGGCGATATTGGCCTGAGCCATGGTGAGTTTCTTATTGGCCTCGTTCACACGGAACGTATTCTGGTTCACCTGCAATTCGATCATTTCGCGAGCCTCGGCAAGTTCCAGGTTGGCGATGGTCGTAGCGCCCTTGGAGGCACGGACCTTATACATCACATCACCCCAATTCCAAATAGGTACGCGCACGAGCACACCCACATTCCAGAAACCGCCGAACTTACGCTGGAAGCCGTTGAGCACATTCGGATTGGTCACGACATAGCCGCCCGTCAGCGCAACCATCGGCAGATTGCCGGCCTTCAACACATTCGTCAGCTGGCGCGTGAGCTGAACGCCATTCTCGAGCATTTTCAACTCCGGACGGTTGCCGACAGCCGTCTCCACATCCAGTTTCGGCGACAGTTCCACGACGGCAATGGTCTCCTTATCCTCGTCGGCCAGGGTAATATCCTCATTGATAGGCAGGCCGATGTTCTGACAAAGCAACATCTTCGAGAGCACCAGACCGTCGTTCACCTTTTGCAATGTCATCTCTGCCTCGTTGAGCTTCACGTCGACAGAAAGGCCGTCGCTCCGGGTGGCCACACCCTCATCGATCATCTTATGGACATCGCCATTCAACTTCTTCAGGAGATCGAGATACCCTTCAGCCAACTTCTGCTTGTGCTTCAGCGAGACCACTTGCCAGTAGGCTTTGTCAGTAGCGTAGATGGTGGCCTGTTTGCGCGCATCGGCAGAGTGCTGCTGCATTTCCTCGTTGATGTCTGCCATCTTGTTCAGCGCAATCAGGCTTCCGCCCAAATAGACAGGCTGTACCACCATCACCGTTCCTGCAAAGAGGTTACGCGTGTCGGTATCGAGGGCATCGACCAGATTCTCACCCAAGCCATTCAGCTTAGCCGCCATGTTCTGCAAACCTTGTCCGGTCATCTGGTGAAGCGCATCAAAATTCACGCCCAATGCACCCAGCACTGCTGCGATATGCTGCATGGGCTCCGACCCGGCGATGCCGCTAAGTCCTGCCTGAAGGTCGCCGGCCGTCTTGGTTCCCAAGTTGCCCAATGTCGACTTTTGGTCGTCGCTGAGCAGATCCACCGACCGGCTGGTGAACTGATAGGTTCCCAAAGCACTCACATGAGGCAGGTATTTTGTCCGTGCCGACTTTCTGACGTTCATCGCCACCTCCTGCTTCACCTTCGAAATGCCGACCTGCTTGTTGTTGCGCAATGCCATTGCACGACAGCTGTCGAGTGTCAGCAATCGCTGTGCACTGACAGGCATCACGGCTCCCGCAAGCAGTATTAATCCAACAAATCTATTCATCTATTATAAATTGTAAACTACAAACTATTCAAAATTGAATGTTCTTGATCCGATCATATTACCATCGGCGAAGATTGAGACGCGGTATTGGCCGCCTTCGAGCATTTGCGAAACATTCCAGAAGGTAGCGACGCTTACCTCCTCGCCCGTATACTCGATGGATTTCTTCATGGAATACTCCAGGTTGCGGTTCTCATAGGCAAAGGATCCGCCACCGCTGAGCGTGTTGCCACCAGGATTCTGGATGCGCACGTAGACGGTGCGGTTACCATTCGAAGCCGTCACATTCTTTGTGATGGTGAAGTTCACCTGCATCTTCTTGGTGTCCTTCAATTTCTTAGTCGGCTTGTCGCGCTTATTCAGGAGCGACAGACTGATATTCGTCGCATCGAGCTGGGCAGCGATGGCCACCTTCTCAGAGAGCGATGCCTTCTCATTGCTCAGGCCCGCTATCTGGGAGTTACGTTCCTCAAGAACCGCATTCACACGGCTGTTCTCCTGCTTCAAGCTCTCATTCAAACGATTCAGAGAATCCACCTGAATGATATAGCTGCGGAGCACCTCACGCACCGTGGCGAGTTCCTTTTTCAGACGGGTAATCTCGCGCGCATCGTCAGCCTTCACCTTCTTCAATTCTTCAAGAAGTTTCTGCGTCTTCAGCTGCTCCTGCGTCAGCTGCTCCACGATCGAGTCGTTGTTGATCTGTGTCTTCATCTCGCTGTATTGCAAGGCGAAGCGCTCATACTCGTTTTCCATCTCCTGCTTGTCGAGCTCAGCCAGTTCCTGCATATCGCGGTTCACCTGCTTCTGCTCTTCCAGGCTCTTGAAAAGATAGGCCAATCCACCTATCAAGGCCAGGATCACGACAATCAGCGGAATCAATATTTTCTTTTTCATGTTAAGGAATTACCAACAAACTCTTTGTCCAGATGCCGTCACCGCCACCAAGACAAAGGAAAAAAGGGTATTAACGGAATTATCTTATTTAAATTCGAAAAGGCTGGTGAATCCAGTAATCGTAAACACGTCCTTCAGCTCATCGCTCATACCCGTGATACAAACCTTGCTTCCCTTCGGCTTGGCAGCTTTCAAAACACCCAGGAACAGGCGCAGGCCACTCGAAGAGATAAATTCCAGCTTCGAACAATCGAAAACGATGTTCTTTCCATCACAATCATAAAGAGGTTGCAACTCCTTTTCTGTCACTGCAGCGGCTGCAGTATCCAGACGTCCTTCCAATACGGCAACTAAGTTGCCGTCCTGCTGTTGAATTGTAGTTTTCATCATTTTTTTATATGCTTTACTTCAATTTTTTCTGCAAAGTTAGGAAAAATACGCTATGTTAATCCATAGTTCAAAAACAATTATTGTTTTTTAACTTACATTTAATAACTACTTTCGATTTATTTCGTATCTTTGCAACCAATTTAGACGAATATGACAGACATCATACTTTCCAGTTTCCTTAGCTTATTCGCATTGTTTGGCAAGGAGGAAAACGTCGACGAGGCTCGGGCAAAGAATCTGCTCGAGGATTATCTCCGTCATCATTTCGGCATCCGCAAGATCAACACTTACCTCGGTTTATACGATGACATGCGGGGTGTTTACGAGATGAGCGAAGACTTGGATACAGAGGCCATCGTAGCTTCTGTTTGTGACAATCTGCATGGTAAGATCCGCGCTACGGAAGAAGCAATGCTGCTGTTGCGTATCATGGAGTTCTGTGGTATCAACAGCACCAAGATCCATCCCATTTTCCGCACCATGGCCGAGAAGTTCAATGTGCCAGAGCAGCTGTTCAACGACTTCATCGACTTTGTCAGCAACAAGGCCTCTGAGCATGTGATGCTGCTTCAGCCCGAAGGTTTCGACGGACAACTCAAGACCTTGCTTCTCCCCACGACAGGTACGCTGATCTTCACCTACATTGGCGACGACAAGGTATTGCTCAACGATGTGCCTGTCCTCCCAGGTGCCTACCAGGTATGGCTGCAGAGCAGTGTGCTGAAGGGTAAGAACGGTCATCCCATCTACTACTCCTCCATTCTGGCCGAGTACAACAAGAAGAGCGGCAAGAACGAGGACAACAGTCAGCAGGTGGCGTTCTGTGGCAGGAACATCAATTTCCGTTTCCCCAACAGCGACAACGGCATGCACAACCTGAACTTCACCTTGCGCAGCGGCGAGCTGCTGGCCATCATGGGCGGTTCAGGCACCGGCAAAACGACCCTGCTCTCGATCCTCAATGGCAGTCTGATTCCTCAGGAAGGACAGATCACCATCAATGGCCACGACATCTCTGAGCAGAAAGCCAAGGACCTGATTGGTTTCGTGCCTCAGGATGACCTGCTGATAGAGGAACTGACAGTGTATCAGAACCTCTATTATACGGCAAAACTGTGTTTCGCCAGTCTGTCAGAGGAAGAGATCGACCGTCGGGTCATGAAGATTCTCAAGGACCTCGGTCTCGACGCCACCAAGAATCTCAAGGTGGGTTCGGCCATCAACAAATACATCTCCGGTGGTCAGCGCAAACGACTGAACATTGCCTTGGAACTGATTCGTGAACCAGCCGTCCTGTTCCTCGACGAGCCTACATCCGGCCTGTCATCGGCAGATACGGAGAAAGTCATCAACCTATTGAAGGAGCAGACCTACAAGGGCAAACTGGTTGTGGTGAATATCCATCAACCTTCTAGCGATGTTTACAAGCTTTTCGACCGTCTGTGGCTGTTGGATAAGGGCGGCTATCCTGTCTTCGATGGTAACCCCATCGACGCCATCACCTATTTCAAGGGTGCAGCCAACTATGCCGATGCAGAGACCAGCGCCTGTCCCACCTGTGGCAATGTCAATCCGGAAATCGTTCTGAATATCATCGACGAGAAGGCCATCAACAATACGGGTGAGACATCTGATGCTCGTAAGATGACGCCTCAGGAGTGGCATGAGCTCTATCTGAAGAACCAGCCGGCGTTTTCACAGCCTGAGGTTAATGACGTACCGGCCTCCGATCTGAAGAAGCCTGGCAAGCTCGGACAGTTCCTGATCTTCCTGCGTCGTAACATCAAGACAAAGATCACCAATATCCAATACCTCTGTATCGCACTCCTCGAGGCACCCATCCTCGCTGTGATCTGCGCCATGCTCACCCGCTATGCCCCACCCGAGGGCTATACTGTCATGGACAACAAGAACCTGGTGAGCTATTTTTTCATGGCTGTCATCGTAGCCACCTTCATCGGCATGAGTGGCAGCGCGGAAGAAATCTTCAAGGACCGTGCCCTGCTGAAACGCGAAAAGTTCCTTCAACTCTCCTATGGCAGCTATATCTGGTCGAAGATCATCTTCATGGCAGGCGTATCGCTCATCCAGACCTTCCTGTTTATCCTGATTGGTAACACCATCATGGGGCTGGGTCTGTTTGGCATCTGGTGGCTTATCCTCTTTGCCACCGCCTTCCTCGCCAACCTCACAGGACTGATCCTGTCGCAATGCCTCAGCTCAATCGTATCCATCTATATCAGCATCCCCATCCTGTTGATTCCACAGATCCTGCTCTGCGGACTGGTGGTGAGCTTTTCCGACCTCACGCCCAAGAGCACAACAGGCAATGTGCCACTGATTGGCGAGGTGATTCCCTCACGCTGGAGCTACGAGGCACTGGCTGTGACGTCGTTTACGGATAATGACTACGAGAAGCCCTTCTTCGAACTCGACAAGGCCCGACAGGAGAATCAGATCTATAACCTCGGGTTCCTCTATGAGTTGCAATCGCAGCTGGAGACGATGAACGACGAGAAGATACATGGCAAGGAGGTTGATCCTTCCCATCTCAGCATCATCAACACCAACCTGCCCCTGCTCTCTGAGTTCTGCGGCATGGCGCCATACACTGGCGACGGTTCCTATCAGTCGTTATACGACTACATGAAAGAGGCTGAGAAGATCCTGGCCAAACGGGGCAACGACTATACCCTCAAGAAAGACGCCATGATTGCCAGCACCATCAAGAAGCAGGGCAAGGAGGCCTTCCTGGAGGTAAAGAAGAACAACTTCAATATCAAACTGGAGGAGTTTGTGACTGGCGCTGACCAGCCACGGATGGTGGAAGTCGTCGACGACTATCTGGTACCCCGCAGCGGTATCATTTATCTGACACCACACAACAAATTGGGCCGCGCGCCGTTTTATAGTAGTGAAAAGATACTTGGCAGCTGGCATATCAAGACCCTGTGGTTCAACCTGGGCGTCATACTCCTGATGAGCATCATCGCCATTATCCTGCTGCTGACGGATTACCCTGGGAAGTATATGAGAAAAGAACAATGATCATTATACATATTTATTAATAACAAACAAAACAACAAAACAAAATGAAGAAAATTACATTTTTCGCTGTAGTAATTGCAGCAATGGCTTTCACCGCATGTGGAGGGAACAAGAGTGCACAAACCACAGAAGAGGCCGACTCCATCAAGGCCTTCGAGCAGGAGCAGGTTGAGGCAAAGATCAAGTTGGAACTCGACAGTCTCGCTGCTGAAGTAGGCAGACTGAAGAATCTCCCCATCGTACAGTCTGGTGAGAACGGTGTCCAGCTGACTGCCGAGGAGAAGAAGGTTAAGCCCGACTATCTGCTGAATCCCTCTGTATCTGAGGATGCCACCACACTGGCTGAGAAGTATCGTATCCTGAGCGCCCTGAGCGTGGACAAGAGCATCGCCAAGTTGTATGAGATGCCGACAGAGGAGTATGAGGCTGCCATCACCAAACTGGCTGCTGACATCAACGATCCTTCTTTCAAGGTGCTCGACGACACATCTACCATCTTTGAGACTGGTCAGAAGCTCTACGATGCCATGAACGAGAATGGCCGTATCAACTACTTCTGGCAGATCGTGGCCTCTTCACTCGTTGAGGAGATCTACGTTATCTCTCAGAACACGGAGAAGTTCATCACTGCTTTCGACGATGACTCAGCTGCCAATGTAACCTTCCGTATCGTCCTGCTGTCTGACGCCGTTTCTCGTCTGTCACAGTACGATCCCGAGTTCGAGCCCGTTGCCAAGGCCGTTGGCGCACTGTCTCCGCTGAACGCTATCTCTGTCGACCAGCTGAAGGCTCAGTTGGAAGAGGCCAAGGAGAAGATTGCCGAGTCCCGCGCAGACTTGCTGAAGTAATTTCCTTAAGTAATAAAAGATCCCCCGCTGGTTGGCGGGGGATTTTTTATTTCAGGTTCTTGCGGAGCGTCAGGACATTCTGCCCGTCCACATATTTATATTTAACCTTATCCATGTAATGTTTTACCAGAAAGATGCCCAGGCCACCGATATTGCGCTCCTCAACAGAAAGAGTGGTGTCCGCATCCTTCACTTCCGTCGGATTAAAAGGCTTGCCGTCATCGCTAATCACAAACTCCACATAGTCTTCATGCACACTAGCCTCGATGCGCACCTCGCCTTTGGTATCGGGGGGATAGGCATAGTTCATAACATTGACCACAGCCTCTTCAATAGCAAGATTCATCTTCATGGTCGTGGCCATATCAATGCTCGCGGCCTCACAAACCTCATCCACGAAGGCGGCCAACTGCGGCACCTCCTGCACATCATTAGGCAATGTAAGATTCTTTATATCCATCTTATTTGAACATCATCTTCAACAGATTCCGCTGCAAAGATACAAAAAAGAATAGAACCACCCAAGAAATTTTGCATTTTGTTTGGTAGTTCTGTTCTTTTTTCCTATATTTGCAAAATCTAAGATGGCTACAGCCTATGCAAAAGGACAACTTTTTCTATCGGGTCTATGACCTATACGTCGACGGTTTCAGGCATATGCGCCTGGGCAAGACACTATGGGCCATCATACTCATCAAGCTATTCGTCATCTTTGTGATCCTGAAGCTCTTTTTCTTCCCCGATTTCCTGAAGCAGCATGCCGAGGGCGATGAATCGTCGTTTGTTGCCAGTGAACTCGTCGAGCGGGCCTCGCCATAGATTCAGACGACTCAGACTACTCCAATTACTCAGATTAAAAACCGATAATTTATGCTACAAAATCTCTTTCTAAACATTGATGCCGGCACCATCGACTGGTCGAGAGCGCAATTCGCCCTCACGGCAATCTACCATTGGCTCTTCGTGCCCCTGACCCTTGGACTGGCTGTCATCATGGGCATTGTCGAGACCAAGTACTATCGTACAAAAGATGAATTCTGGAAGACAGCTGCAAAATTCTGGCAGAAGCTCTTTGGCGTCAACTTCGCCATGGGTGTCGCCACAGGCATTATCCTCGAATTCGAGTTTGGCACCAACTGGTCAAACTACTCCTGGTTTGTGGGCGACATCTTCGGTGCCCCACTGGCTGTCGAAGGCATCGTCGCCTTCTTCATGGAGTCGACCTTCGTGGCAGTCATGTTCTTCGGATGGAAGAAAGTGTCGCCAGGCTTCCACCTCGCCTCTACCTGGCTCACAGGCTTAGGTGCTACCATCTCCGCATGGTGGATCCTCGTGGCAAATGCATGGATGCAGTATCCCGTGGGTTGCGAGTTCAACCCAGACACCATGCGCAATGAGATGGCATCGTTTGCCGAGGTGGCTCTCTCGCCCTTCGCCATCGACAAGTTCTGTCACACTGTCATCTCCTCATGGATCATCGGCGCCATCTTCTGCGTGGCTGTCTGCTGCTGGTATCTCATGAAGAACCGCGACACGAAGCTCGCCACGGAGAGCATGAAGATCGGTGTGTGGGTAGGACTCATCGCCGCTGTGCTCGCTGGTGCTACCGGTCATAAATCTGCACAGAGCGTAGGCGAGGTACAACCCATGAAGCTCGCCGCGATGGAGGCGCTCTATAACGGTGGCACAGACATTGGTCTGACAGCCATCGCCTGGGTGAACCCCTTCTGTCAGCCTGACTACGCTAACGATGAGGAGCCTCCCATGAAGATCGAGATGCCCTATGCCCTCTCGTTCATGGCCACCAACGATATCCACGGCTACGTGCCAGGTATCAACGACATCCTCAATGGCTACACCAAACCCGACGGCACGAAGGAACCTTCGGTCAATGAGAAGATCGCACGCGGCAAAAAGGCCATCGAAGCCCTCGCAGCCTATCGCCAGGCGAAATTCAATTCCAGCGACGACGGTTCGACAGCCGCTTACCAGTTGGGGGTGTTGAAAGAGAATATGCCGTATTTCGGCTATGGCTATATCAAGGACAAGAACGACATCGTACCCTATATCCCCATCAACTTCTGGGCCTTCCGCGCCATGGTGGGACTGGGATGCCTGTTTATCCTCTATTTCCTCGTGTTGCTACTGCTCATCTATGACATTCCGTTCCTGTCGGTCTTCACACGCCGTTTGCTGGCTTCTATCGGTCTGCTGCCTGAGACGATGGCCGATGCACCCCGTCAGCTCACAGGCCTGCCGTCTTGGCATTACTGGGTAGCCATCGCCCTCGTACCCCTGGCCTACATCGCCTCCGAGTGTGGCTGGCTCGTGGCTGAATTCGGACGTCAGCCGTGGACCATTCAGGACATGCTCCCCACATGGGCCGCTGTCTCCGACCTCAATGCCGGTAGCGTCGCCCTTACTTTCATCCTCTTCCTCATCCTCTTCACAACGATGCTGGCCGTCGAGATCAACATTCTCTTGAAGCAGATTGCCAAAGGACCAGACCACGAATAAAAAAAGAACAGATTATGACATACGAATTTTTACAGCATTATTGGTGCTTCATCGTATCATTGTTAGGTGCGATATTAGTTTTCCTATTGTTCGTGCAGGGTGCCAACTCCGTGGCCAGCAGTCTGGGCTGGACTGAAGAAGGCAAACGCCTTGTCTACAACTCCACAGGCCGTAAGTGGGAATTCACCTTCACCACCCTCGTTACCTTCGGAGGTGCCTTCTTCGCCTCCTTCCCCCTCTTCTACTCTACCAGTTTCGGCGGAGCCTACTGGCTGTGGATGCTCATTCTCTTCACTTTCGTGCTTCAGGCCGTCAGCTACGAGTTTCAGAATAAGATCGGCAATTTCCTTGGGCCCAAGACCTTCCAGTTCTTCCTCACCTTGAACGGTATCGTAGGTCCGTTGCTCCTGGGGGCCGCTGTCGCCACCTTCTTCGAGGGTTCGAACTTCATCATCGAGAAAAACAATCTTGTCGACATGCAGGCCCTCACACCCATCATCAGCCGTTGGGCCAATGCCTCTCACGGCCTTGATGCCCTGCTCAATCCCTGGGTGCTCGTCCTCGGCTTTGCCGTTGTCTTCCTGGCCCGTGTGCTCGGTATCCTCTACGTTATCAATAATGTCAATGACGAGGATATCCGTTCGCGTGGCAGTGTGCGTCTCATCGGAGCCGCCGTGCCTTTCGTCATCCTCTTCGTGGCCTATCTCGTCCACCTGTTGCTGAAGGACGGCTTCGCCGTCGACGATATGGGCCGCATCTACATGGAGCCCCACAAGTACCTCAACAACTTCATCTCGATGTGGTATCTCCTTATTATATTATTAATAGGTGTAGTCCTCGTGCTCTTCGGCATCGGCAAGACCATCGTCTCAAAGGATTATATAGGAGGCATCTGGCCGGCAGGCATCGGCACTGTCCTCACCGTGCTCGCCCTGCTGCTCTGCTCAGCCTGGAACAATACGGCCTACTATCCGTCTACGGCCGACCTCCAGTCGTCGCTCACGCTTCAGAACTCATGCTCCAGTGAGTTCACGCTCACCACGATGTTCTATGTCTCACTGCTCGTGCCTTTCGTCCTGGCCTACATCGTCTACGCCTGGCGCGCCATCGATGCCAAGAAACTCGATAAAGACGAGATCCAAAACGACCACGCTTATTAACACGTATGCACTTCACAGGAATCATCATCGCCATCATGACCTTTAAGCGTGAATAAGTGTAGTTTGTCTACTAAAAAGCATTTCTCAGCTATTATATTTGGCTGGAATTGATATTAAGTGTAATTTTGCACCGTCAAAAGGTTAATAGATTGTTTTAGATGATCGCGCTGTTCGAGAGAATCGCGCGATTTTCTTTTGTTAAATAATTCTTTCAAAATCCCAATAATTCCCGATATTTGTTGGCAGAGTTCTGGAAATGTGCTATCTTTGCAATCTAAAACAGATACTGACAGAGATGAAGACGATTTTTAAGAGTCAAGGACTCATGAAAAAGAACAAAGCGATGGGACTTTTACGTAAGCCCATCTCACTTTTCGCTTTTTCAGGTATTGTCAGCATCATCACGCTACTGCTCTACAACATACCGTTCTTCAAATACGTGGCCGAGAATACCAACGAGAGTGCCTTTGGCAGGCTGTTTTTACTGGCCTCGCTGGGGGTGGTTATGCTGGCACTGAACTTTATAATGACCAACCTCGTGATGTTCCTGCTGAGGATCGTGGGGCGTATTTTATTGGCGATTCTAGCGATTATCAATGCCACGGCTGTCTACTTCATCTACACTTACAGCGTGATGATCGATGCGACGACCATCGAGAACGTGTTCAACACGCGATACTCCGAGGCCTCAGGATTCTTCAGTTGGTCGCTATGGCTCTCAATCATCGCTTTCGGTGTGCTTCCCGCCTTATTCTGCCTGCTGCAGCCTGTGGTTTACGGCAAGGCTAAGCGGCTGGCCGTCAGTTGCGGATGTTCACTGGCCATCGTACTCGTCGTAGCATTGGCGAACATCGGCCAGACACTGTGGATTGGCCAGCACGATACCGAGTTGGGCGGATTGCTGCAGCCATGGTCGTATCTGGTGAACACGGGGCGCATTATCAGTTTCAGCCAAGATGAGCAGGCCGAGGAGATCAAACTACCCGACGGTAGGATTACCGATGAAGAGAAGGCCGTCGTGGTACTCGTCATTGGCGAGTCGGCGCGAAAAGCCAATTTCCAGCTCTACGGCTACGGGCGTGACAACAATCCGCTGCTGGCCAGACAAGAGGGGCTGAAAGTGTATGAGGCCACATCGTGCGCCACCTTCACCACTGCCGGCACCAAGGCCATCCTTGAGCCTCAGGATTCAGGCGACCTCTATGAATTGCTACCCAACTATGCCTTCAGGATGGGTGCCGATGTATCGTGGCGCACATCAAACTGGGGCGAGCCACCCATACACATCGACGAATATCTGACCGACGATGAACTGGGCGAGATGTACCCCGACGAGGATGAGAAATACGACGCCATTCTCTTCTGCGGACTTCGTAAACGGATAGAGTCCAGCCCGAAGCACAAGGTGCTCATCGTGCTCCACACCAGCATGAGCCATGGTCCGAATTATGCAGACAAATACCCCAAGGAGTTTGAGTTCTACAAGCCCGTTGCCAAGAATGTTGAAGAGGGCGAGAAGAATGTCGGTTTGCTAATCAATGCATACGACAACACCATCCGCTACACCGACTACCTGCTGAACGGTCTCATCGACACCCTGCGTGCCATGACCGACTGGAAGAGCGCGATGATCTTTATTTCTGACCACGGCGAATCACTCGGCGAGAACAAGATGTTCATGCATGGCCTGCCCATGCGCCTGGCGCCTAAGGTGCAGTATGAGATACCATTCCTCGTATGGACCTCCGACGGATTCCGCGAGTACAAACCCACATCGGACCAGCAATCGGCCTCCGAGGGTGAATTGCCCAAGGTACTCGAGCAGCACTACATCTTCCACTCCGTGCTTAACCTGCTGTCCATCCAGTCGCCAGCCTACAACCAAGCCTACGACATCTTCAAGGACACAAACCATAAATAGATTTCTAAAAGATGAACTTAGAAAAACTGACAAGTGAAGTGTGCCGTGTGGCCCGCGAGGCTGGGGCATATATTCAGGAAGAACGTACGCGTTTCAACGTGAATCAGGTCGAGCGCAAGCATGCCCACGACTATGTGTCATATGTCGACAAAGGGTCGGAACGCATGATTATCGAGGCACTGAAAGCCCTGTTGCCTGAAGCGGGCTTCATCACCGAAGAGGGCCTTGCCACACACAGCAACGAACAAATGCTCTGGGTGGTGGATCCCCTCGATGGCACGACAAACTTCATTCACGACTTTGCGCCCTATGCCGTATCCATCGCTTTGACACGAGGTAGGGAGATTTTGCTTGGTGTGGTCTATGAGATTTGTGCCAACGAGTGCTTCTATGCCTGGAAAGACGGAGGTGCGTATGTCGACGGCAAGGCCATACATGTCGGCAACAGCGCGATAGGCGATGCGCTGATCTGTCTGCAACTGCCTTACAACAGCGATGCCTATAAACCCGTGATAAAGCAACTGATCGACCGTTTTTACGGCCATGTGGGCAGCATCCGTATGATTGGCTCTGCAGCAATGGCGCTATGTTATGTAGCAGCAGGCCGCTTGGATGCCTATGCGGAACGCTATATCGGTCAGTGGGACTACATGGCTGGTGCCCTGATTGTAAAGGAGGCCGGCGGAAGGGTGACCAACTATGCAGGCGACGATTATATAATGGAGGGCGACAGTGTCGTGGCCACGAACGGTGTGACCCACGAGGCAATTCTGGAAGCCGTTCAGCAGGCGAAGTGAAAAGCAGGCATCGACATCTGTTATTCCTGACGGAGGATGGCTAAGTACTCCTCATAGGGGATATAGCGACCGCCCATTGAACGGAGGTGGGGTGTCTCTAACTGACAGTCGATCATAAGACCGCCAAGGCTTTCGAAGAGACGGGCCAAATGGATAAGGGCCAGTTTTGAGGCATTGGGGACTAATGAGAACATACTCTCGCCCATAAACGCCTTGCCCATATTGACGCCATAGAGGCCACCCACCAAGCGATGACCATCCGCTTGCTGTTCCCACACTTCGACACTCGCTGCTAAGCCCTGACGATGGAGTTCGGTGTAGGCTTTGATGATGTCAGGGCCAAGCCAGGCTCCCTCTTCCGTGTCGCGGTTCTGAGCGGTGGCACACCCACGGATGACGCCATCGAAATCCTTGTTAATGGAGACCATATAGCGGTTCTGATTGATCAGCTGACGCATGGAATGACTGATGTGGATCTCCTTGGGGAAGATCACGAAGCGTTGTAAGGGACAGTACCAATAGGGCTCTTCGCTATTACGGAACGAGAACCAAGGGAAGAAACCATAGGAATAGGCCAGCAGCAGACGGTCGACGGAAAGGTCGCCACCCACTGCTACCAGACCATCTTCCTCACCAAAGTGGGGATCAGGGAACCAGAGTCTATCGTCTAATTTTACTATCATATCTTTAAAGCTCTCATCGCGTTTAGAACAGCAAGAACGGTAACACCCACATCGGCAAAGACAGCAAGCCACAGAGTAGCCAGTCCGAAAGTAGCAAGGATCAGCACGGCCACCTTGACGCCGATGGCGAACCACACGTTCTGACGGGCGATGGCAAGGGTGCGTCGGGCAATGCGGATGGCGAGTGCAATCTTCGAGGGTTTGTCGTCCATCAGTACCACATCAGCGGCCTCGATGGCAGCATCAGAACCCAGACCTCCCATGGCGATGCCGACATCGGCACGGGCCAATACAGGGGCATCGTTGATGCCATCACCCACAAAGGCGATTTTAGAGGTAAGAGGTGAGAGGTGAGAGGTAAGAGATGTGCCCGTTCCTGTGAGTTGTTCTATGAACTTAACTTTGTCCGCGGGGAGAAGCTCAGCGTGGTATTCGGAGAGGTGAAGCGTCTGAGCCACGTGATCGGCCACCTCCTTGCGATCGCCAGTAAGCATGACAGTCTTCTTCACGCCTAACTGCTGAAGGGCAGCGATGGCCTCAGCACTGTCAGACTTGATCTGGTCGTTGATGACAATATGGCCGGCATACTGACCGTCGATGGCGACGTGGATGATGGTGCCAACGTGATGGCAGTCATGCCACTTGGCGCCAACAGCGTCCATCATCTTTGTATTACCGACGCAGACGACCTTATCCCCTACCCTTGCACGGATGCCGTGACCTGCAATCTCCTCAACATCAGTAACCTGACAGCCATCGGTAGCCTCATCAGGAAAGGCATCGCGCAGAGCCGCACCAATGGGGTGAGTGGAGAAGTGCTCAACATGAGCTGCGAGATGGAGCAACTGATGTTCATCACAAGTGTCCGGATGAACAGCCTCAACAGCAAACTGACCATGTGTCAACGTACCCGTCTTATCGAAGACAATGGTATCCACCTTCGCAAGCACATCCATATAATTGGCACCCTTGATAAGGATTCCCTTGCGCGAGGCCCCGCCAATGCCACCAAAGAACGTAAGGGGCACACTGATGACGAGAGCACAGGGACAAGAAACCACCAAGAACATCAGGGCGCGATATAACCACGTAGAAAAAGAGGTGAGAGGTGAGAGGTGAGAGGTGAGAGATATGAAAAGTGGCGGAATGACGGCGAGGGCTAAGGCGGCGAGCACCACGACAGGCGTATAGACGCGGGCAAAACGGGTGATGAAGGTCTCGCTCTGCGACTTACGCTCGCCAGCATTCTCCACCAGACTGATAATCTTCGAGACGGTGCTTTCCCCAAAGGCTTTGGTGGTACGCACGCGAAGGACACCAGAAAGGTTGACGCAACCTGAGATGACCTCGTCGCCTACGTTCACATCGCGCGGCAACGACTCACCTGTCAGAGCAATGGTATTCAGAGCCGATGTACCCTCGATAATCACGCCATCCAAAGGCACCTTCTCGCCTGGACGGATGACAATGATAGAGCCAGTAGGAACTTGGTCAGGATTGATATCAGCAGTAGAAGTATTCTCATTCCTCTTTCCTCTTTCCTCTTTCCCCACCTCCACATGAGCGATGTCTGGCCTGATGTCCATCAAATGCGCAATACTCTCGCGACTCTTTCCCTCAGCATACCCCTCAAAGAGTTCGCCCACTTGGAAGAAAAGCATCACGAAGACGGCCTCGGGGAACTCCGTCTCTGCCCCAGGCAGGAATCCGATGCACAAAGCGCCGATGGTAGCAATCGACATGAGGAAATGCTCGTTGAAGGCATCGCCCTCCATAATGCCCTCCCAGGCCTCACCTAATGTCTCATGCCCTATTAATAAATAAGGTATAAGATAGCCCAGCAGCAACTGCCAAGTCGTGAGGTTGAGATTCTTCTCCACCAGCACGGCAGCTATCAGCAAAACAACGGTGATGCCAATGAGCCACAGCTGCTGCTTCAGGTTGTGTTCCTCGTGATGATGCTCGTGCTCATGCTCATGCGAGCAACTCTCACAGTGATGATGTTCATGTAAATGTGCCATATCTTTGCTATTCTTTATATTTCACGCTGCAAAGGTACGGCACATTTCCTGCAACTTGGTTGCAAACATAGCGATTTTTACACGTGCCAATTTTATACCTTAACCTTACCTTAACCTTACGGTAACCTTAGGGTACACCAAGGGTATTCTATGGATATATTCAAACCTTGACTTAACCTTGACTTAACCTTGACTTAACCTTGAAGTACTACTTCATGACAATTTGCCCTTTAATACAATTTAAGCATCTGCTCAATTACATCCTTCATGGCCATTCTGACAAACAACGATTCCAACACTTCAATTCTTTCCCGATGCCACAACAATTGCTGATAGAAATTGAAACAGGGAATCGTAGAATGCTCGCCTGACTGATTCGCCTCTAAAAATTTTACGGCCTTTGACTTCATTGGCTGCAAAAATACGAATAATAATCGAATTTTGCAAGCAAAAACGCAAAAAAACCCCAAAAAGTTTCTCATTTCGGAAATTTTTCGTATCTTTGCAGCGTCATATAGGAGGATGCGTTTATGAAGAATAAGTTCGAAAATCAGGAAAGTGTCAGCATGCTGGGTACGACTATTCAGCAAGTGAGGAAAGCCAAGGGTATTACTCAGGAAGACCTGGGTAAACGCGTTGGTCTGCCCAAAAGCAGTATCAGCAAGATAGAGAAAGGTTTGACCCATATCTCGTTTGAAGATGCCTCGCTGTTGATGGATGCTATGGGCGAGAAGATCAGCATTCAGGTGATGGGCATGAAGGAGCCTGACGAAAAACGAGTGGAACGTGTGCGCTTTGTGACGATAGGCGTAACGTGGTATGCCCATAACAAGAAAATGACCTTTGCCGATGCATACCGATATCTGCTGATATACAAGGGCATCCAGTTCTTGGAGGAGAACTACGCCTATGAGCAG
>Ga0247610_10002171_pt1 | contig 23149 bp, 46 predicted proteins | sample 174DNAGHGhighgp2_FD_193483 | JGI IMG/M metagenome (GOLD analysis project Ga0247610, IMG submission 193483) | Sheep rumen microbial communities from Palmerston North, Manawatu-Wanganui, New Zealand - 1742 DNA GHGhigh gp2 | ecosystem: Host-associated > Mammals > Digestive system > Stomach > Rumen...
GCTCGGAGTTTATAATGGAGTATTATGCATTTTCTCCAAAGAAGCTCTAAGATTACTCTCTCGCTCGATAATTGTATCCAATCCAGAATACACCATAGGAGTAGCTGGCTGAATCTCATTTACATCGAGATATTGTGGAGAGAATACACAGAGATTAGTACAAGCTCTATTAAGTCCGCCTTTATAGAACTTAACTACAGGTTTTCTAGTATCAATACCATACACCATTCCGATTACTTCCTCATGATTATCAATTACTCCAGGAAGTACTGCTTGCACCCATACTCTATTGTAGGTAACATCTTCAAAATTTATATCCTCTTTCTTAGTAATAGTTACTTGTTGAGGAAGCTGTACTTTAATTCTAAAATCGTTAGTATACTTAGACATTCTATTTAAGAATGGTTCTACATAACGAGCTGTCTCATAAAATTCCTTTGTTTTAATTCGGGTAGCTTTGCCCTTCAACAATTCATCAATTGTTACATCCATATATTAAATATTTTCAAAAGTTCCTCTAGTCATTGTATCTCCGATAAATAGTTCATAAGACACTCCATAACTATTGCGTCTAAAGTTAAACCCAGAATAATCACTTGCTCCGAATAGACTAAGTACATTTCTATAAGTCAATCCATAACAAGAGTTGATAGCTTCTGTATGCAAATCTGCTTTAATAACATGTACTGGATTATTGCCGTTAACTAGGACATTATTATCATTTAACCAATCTGTTAAGAAAGTTTTAGTCTTATCATTCAAAGTAACTGGCAATCCTCTCTTCATGAATTTCTCATCCTTTCCGTGTGTAATAACGAAAGTCTTTCCGGCAAATTCATACTTATATAAGAAGGTTTCAGCTATTTCAAATGATATTTCTGGCCACAGTATCTGTACTTGTTTCTGCAGGATAGTAGTAGTAGCATATCCCCAGAGTCCGTCATGATTGCCACATTTAACAGAATAGATTTTAATATGCTTAGCCAATGGACGTATAGCATTTATAAAGTTACACATTACATTTATAAAGACATCCATCTGCTGTTTGTTATCAAAAAGTTGTGGCATATAATGGTCACGTCTAGCTGTTTGATTATCAAGACCATCCAACATATCTCCCAATAGATTTATAACGATAGTATCTAATGGGCCTAAATCGGCAACCTTTTTAATAATAGCATTAAGTCTGCGTTCAATCTCCGAATAATCATAAGGATTAGGATACATAGTATCCGACTCACATTTAGCTCCAATATGAAGATCTGCAAGATGCAACATTATACTAGTCTTAGAAGATTCCTGACTAGGAGCTATAGGAGTAAGTGTAGAACTATTATCTACTTTAATTGAAATATTTGCACGATCTTCTAAATCCTTTTTAAGTTTAGCATTCTCTAATGCCAAATTATTAATAGTCTTCTTTAAATCGCGCTGTTCATTTCTAGCAAGACGAGCCTCGAAATCTCGCTGCTTCATAGCGTCTTGCATATCTAGCAATTCTTCTGTGCTATATTCCTCAAACATATGAGGAGCAAAAGGAGAGCTAGCTTTCCTAATTTTAAATGCAGACAATACTCTGCCGAAATCTACCTCGGATAGATTGGTAGTTATTTTAGATACCTCACGTCTAGTAAGATCTGCACCATGTATAGTATACAGTCTATAAATATCTTGCATAGTATCTCTGGAGAATGAGCCTCTAATGTTAACTCCAGAAGGAGTCTTTATGTTAAAAGCATAGCTCTCTATCTTGCCAGAGTTGTCTCTAATTACAGTTATTGCTTCATCTAAATTCTCGACTGTATTTACTATAAATTCATCCATATATTAGTAATTTGTTATACTTCCGTAAAGCCGATCTGTAATCGGGCCGGATAGTGGTTAATAATTGTTTAAATATAGGTAAAAATAAAAAAGAGCAGTAGTCCGAAGACTACCGCTCTCCATTCAATTTATGATTAACAAATATCAAATTAAGCCTCAACGCCGAATACAAGGTAAGTACCTGGGCGGCTGTTTGATGAAGGTGCATACTCTGCTGTGAATGCAATAGGCTCACCCTTATCAACTGTCTTTACAGTCTCACATACAAGGCTACCCTTGAAACCCTTCTTATAGAGATTCTTAGCAAGTTCCTTAGCCTTAGCCTTAGTCTCCTTAGTAGAAGCAAGAAGCTCCTTAGTATCCTTGTCAACCAAACGATAAGTAGTCACATAGTGACGCTTACCCTGCTCGTTCTTAACGTCTGTAATCTTATATGGACGAGTACGTGTATCAGCTACTGCTGCCTCGATTGTGATTGAATAACCCAGACCTGGAGCACCCTTAGACTTCTTAGCAAGATAGTTTGCGAAGAACTCCTTCTTAGCTGCCTCTGAAATTACACCTGTCTGCTTCTCCTTCCAATTCTTGTAAGCCTGTGTAGCGTCACCTACTACTGTAAATGGAGCTGCTGCCAAAGCCTCTTCCTTAGTTGCACCTGATACTTCTACTCTCTTGAAATTGATAACTGCTGTATTTGCCATAATAATAAAATTTTAAAAAACATTAATTCATATTAACCTATCTTTTATAATCATCTATCTAGTCGCTCCGATTTCCGAAGCTTGTGATACAAAAGTAAGTACAAAATTAGCACTATCCAAGAATAACTTGTGTTAATTTTTGTAAATATTTTTGTATAAAAAATTTGGTTTTAAAAGGGTAGTGCAGTGTTTAAAATCTCTTTAATAGTTTTGACTACTTCTTTAGGAGCCACACCAAAAAGAGGAAAAGATTCACTTCCCTTTGTGAAATTCTCGACTACTATTGCTAACGCCTGGATTTCATGATCGTATAATGGACTCTCCATATTTTTAATGACTGTATATACAGATGCATCAGGATGAGTCTTGCGTAATGTGGACATCACATATCCAAGTAACGAAATCAATGCTAGTCGCTTACCGAAGTCCGGAATGAAAGATATATCAAACTCTTCTTTAAAAAGTTGCTCTTTATCCTTGTACGTCATATGGTATTCCAAAGTCTTCATAACCATTATAGCAATAAAATGCTACTGTTTTTAATAAAGTTTTAAACTCTCTAAATCCTCGTAAGATTTGATCTTTTGTTAATGGGACTACGGCTGACTGAAATTCTGGTATAGTTTCTACTACTAAGAAATTCCCTAAGATTTCTGGATGTTCCATATTATAGAACTTAGTAGCACACTGCGTAAGTAACCAACTATACATAGCAATCTCTCGATTATAATGATAGTTAGTTACAGCATACGGAAAATCCACTATAGGTCTTCCGCAAGTTTTGACATCATTAACGGTAATAGTATTTGTATTAGGATCTATAGTATAATTATCTAACTTAGATTTAAGTTTCAATACTATAGGCTTTTGTTCTGAAGCTTCCACTAATACATCTAATAAGATAGTTTTCTCGTTACCTTTAATGATATCTTTACTTGGATAGAGTAGGCTCTCTATATCAGAATTACTGTCAATAGAAGAAAGACATGCTTGAAGCTTTTCTCTACCTTTACTATCCATATAAATAGGAATTCTAGTATCAGCATTGTCTGCTTCAAACTTAGCTCTCTGTGTCCAATAATCTATGCACTTAATTTTTAAATCATTAATCTTTTTAGAAGTCATCTTGCCTTTATAATAATCTACTTTATCTGAGGCTGCTATTATAGCCTCATCAGTAGGGACAAGATGATCTGGATTAAATAGTTCGTCTGCCATTAATCCAGCTTTAGCTGTAGGTCTATCTACAGTTGTTACTAAAAAGAAAGAATCCGGCTGCAATACTAATTCATGTATAGCACTTCCAAATAATAAGCTATCACTAAACTTTACATGTTTAGAAAGACCTTCAAAGAAATCTTTAGGACAACCATTTTGGTCCGGATTTATTAATGATAATCTTGAGTTGCTTATATAATTACTGAATTTCTCAGAGAAGTAAGTAGCATCGTCAATATCTTCTAATCGTAAAGTATCTAATAATGGAGTAATTTTTATCTCACTTAATTTCATATTAGATTTCGTATAATTTTATACATATTACTTTCTACAAACTCTTTATAGGCCTGCTTAATTTCGGATAACTCTAAGGAGTATATTCTACCAATAGGTCCTATCTCTTGATTATAATCAGTATTAAATAATAGACAGGGAACTCCTGACTCATTCATTTTAATAAAGTTACTTGGACTGTCGTCAATAAATATATCAACCTTTCCTTTAATCATAGAGGCTTTATTACCTCCTTGATAAAACATTTGATATACAGGTCTGTCAGGATAATCATGCTTTTGTAACCACGCTTTTGTCCAAGCCTTTGGATTAACTCGCTTAGTACAATACAATTCTGGAATAAAATCTAATCCATTTATAGGAGTCAAATTCATCCAGAACTCTCTGTCTTTACTAAGTACTCGCTCACAATTTCTAGTAATTACCTCATTAGAAGTTAACCCAAAACGTTCTATATAAGATTCCATAAAATCTCCAAGAACTCCGTCTATATCTAATCCTATTTTTAACATTATTAATCAATTATTAATTCTACATCTGAAGGTCTTACATACCCTAGTAAGTTTAACTGTTCTCTAAACTCATCCCAAGATTCTGTGGAATCCAATGCGTCGTACTCTTCGTCGTCTAACTCATCAGCTATAGAATCGAGAATAGCTAATTTAGCACGATCTTCAGCATCCTTTAATGAAGATGCCGACAAGTTGTGGGTATGGGGTTCAAATGTATACTGATACTGGTTCATATTAAATTATATTATTTAATTTGGTATATGCGTCAAATAAAGTGTAAAAGAAATCTATATCAACCATCATAATAGCTCCTTTGCTATTGCCTCCTTCCTCAGGTGGCTTTTTCCAAGCTAGACAGAATGGCTTACTTCTATCACTACAAGATTCTCTGATAGTAAAATAACTAGGTGTATTAGCCGTATTCTTACATTGAATATTTATTGGCAACTTTCTTTCTGTGTCAACAATATCAATCTTATTATTATCGGCTCGTTTACTCTCTCCTGCAGCTCGCACACATCCTATGTAGCCTAACTCTTTTAAATGATTAATTACATCTGTTTCCCAAGCAGATCCTTTATTTCTAGATTTCTTAGCTTGATAGCTCTTCTTTGTATGTGGATCTAACCACTCAAAGGCTGTCTTATCTTTGCCGACACACCCCTTTTTGTTACAACGTATCTTTATACTGGCAACGCTTAATCCAGTGTCCTCGGCAGCAGCTTCTATAGATGGATACTGTTTTTTAGTACCATCTTTAAAGGTAGCTTCACACGAGGTGTTTAAGTCCTATTTTCTCGCCATATTTATTTATAAAAGTTTTAGTCTGTTCGTAACCATACATTTTACGTAAGTCTGAAAAATCTTTAGCATTTAAATATCTCGGTATATAAAAATATAATAGTTCTGGATGAGCCGATTTAATCTTGCACATATTAGATATACCTGCTAAATCATTATCATAGAATACTACTATGTGTTTAAATCGAGATTTTAAATCTTCTAATACAGAGTCCGCAATAAAAAGATTCTCGGAATTTGGAGCAATGGCCGGAATGCCATAGGCAGCTAGTGCCATACAATCCTTCATTGATTTAGTAATAACTACTACATCTCCAGTTTTCTTTAATTGTTTTAATCCCTGTATTTTCTTCGCAGGCCAGTTAGTTAGAAATCTATATGATTCTCTATTTGGATAATAAATTCTCCATAGTTCTAAATTCTCTTTCTTTCCTCCGTAATATCCAAATACTAAATCATTAGTATTCCAAGTTTGTAGGTTACCTCTGAGAAAAACTCCCTGACATGAGAATACATTATACTTCTTTAATATATTTGAAGTTATACCATACTGTCCCCACCATTCCAATTCTGCTGGAGTAAAGTCGCGTATTTGTACTCTAATATCTGCAGGGCCTTCATCAACAAATTTAGGAGCGGAAACATTTATAGCTGTAGGGTTTGCAGGACTAGTCCCGCTAATCAATCCAAAGTCTTTAGCAATTATACGTAATGCTTGATGATAAGATACCTTGAATTTAGTCATTACTACATTTATAAAGTTCCCATAAAAGTCTCCTCTAAAATCTTTAAATATCAACTCCCCTTTTTTATTCCTATAAAATGAACACGTAGGAGTATTATCTTGACGTAAAGGAGATACAAATAAGCCCTTCTTTACTGGGATGCCAAGATAATACTCCATATATGTTTCTTCCGAATATTTAGAAAGTAAATAATCTTTAGTTAATTTAGGTTCATATTTAAAACATAATTCCATATATTCTAGATTAGACCTAAATATAGATATATTTACTTAATATTCCTAATTAAAGAAGACTTTCGAAATCGTCTATAGCTTGCGAATCCTCAGATGGAGTTGCAGAAGTAATTCCTGGCACATCATTAGATTCTACTACTGCATCCATATTAGTAGGGGCAGCTGATTCATAAGCCTTCTTCTTATTAAATTCCCAAGGAGACCAAGCTACTTTATCGCCAATAAATGGATCTGAGATAAAGCACTCTCCTGTCTTGCTATTAATTCTTACGAATGTAGGAAGTGCTGCATAAACAGTTCCTCCACTATTACGACCAGCAAGTTTCAACTTAGTCTCCACTGCAGAATTAGTAAGAACCTTTGTAAGAATCTTTATATAGTCAGCAAATGTAGAGATCTTTCCACAAGCCTCCTCAAATGCCTCTACCTTAGCAGGATTGAAAGTCAATACAAGAAGTTTAGCAAATGCCTTAATTCTCTCGAAATCAGAAGGCACCTCAGACTCGTGTCCGTTTGCGTTAGGGAACTTACGTCTCTCGGTACTCTTCTCATTTGGCTCGAATATTCTCTCTGTATATGTACCATCTGGACAAGAGAACTTGAAGTCATATACCTTATATTTAGCATTAGGGTCCTGTTTACCCTGTACAGTTGATTCCTCAATTCCTACGAACTTTACATGCTCATAAATGTTCCAAGGACGAAGTCTGTTAGATGAAGATACTGAAATTTCTGCTGATCCAAAATTTAATGCCATAGTTTTAAAATTTTTTAGTTATTATTAAAGTGTAAAATCAAGATCTGAAAGTGGTGCTGAATCATCTGTGTCTTCGGTAAGAAGCTCGTCAAAGTCCTCTGCTTCAGGAGTAACTACAGGAAGGTCTTCCTCTACTATAACTTCCTCAGGAGCTTTATCTCCTTTGAGAACAAAGAGACCCTCAGTTTCTGGATGAGGCTCTATTGCAAATACAGTACCGTAACTTGCAATCAAATCATGAGCCTTACCTCTACAGCTTACTCCAAATTTCTGAGTTACTTTATTTCCAGCCTTAGTTCCGAAAGCTTCACTAGTTCCCAGAACTAGAATAGAAGATCCATTAATCTTTTGAACTTTAATATCCAGCTGATCTCCTGGAGCTACTCCAAGTAACTCTACTGCTCCTGCTGATAAAGTATATTTATTAGCATCGAGAGTTAATACAGGATTTGGATTATCATCTGTAGTAGAAGATTTCTTAGAAGCTCTAGGCTTCTTTACTTCCTTATCGGTAAGAACTCTTTCATCTACAATAATTTCTCCAGTTGCTGGATCTACCCACTCCGATTTTACTGTAATTTTAATTAATTCCATATATATTATTTACTTAATGATGGATAAACTCTCTCCCAATGTGACTCAAATGTTCCATCTTCTTTTCTTTCAGCCACTATTATTTTCTTATTGGCAAGATGTGCAGGACGGGCTCCTGCAGATGCCTCACCTCCAGTCTCAAAGTTGATACAGAGGTTACTATTCTCATCCCTATAGATAAAGCCAATAGCATCTGACTTAGCTGCTAAGATACGTCCTGTCTTACCAGTTAAATCAAACTCTTTAATACTAGCATCAGAAGCTCCTTCTGAAGTACTAATAGCTTTATCCTTAACGTGTCCAATTAATATGATGTTAGGCGCACATTTAGTTAATGCTCCTATAAGATTTTCTATTGCCGTTCTAAGGAATCCATATCCAGCACCATGAGGAGCAGATAGGATATCAGTTCCACTGAATGTAGAACCCATAGGAGATGATTTGTATAGTTGAAGAGCATAAGGTTTAGCAAATTCTTCCAGTGCTGTTACTGTATCAATTGCTATAAACTTATACGGATTTCCCGACTCTTTTAACAGTTTACACAACTCTCCAAAATCTTTCATATTATTGACTTTAACCTTTAATGCATCAACATAATCAGATCCATTCTCTAGATCCACGATTAAACAGCTATCAAGAGTTGATAGCAAAGTAGTCTTCCCGATCTTTGGAACTCCATATATAATTAAGTTCTTAGGATCTTGAGTTATTGCAGGCACTTTCACTTTAGGTAATTCCATTATAATACAAAATTTAAATTAGGTCTATTAGTCTCATCTTCGGTATTATGAATAGCTCTTAATGTAGGATTATATTCAGAGTAATCAGTAATCTCACTAGGTGGCGGAAGCTCTTTCCATAAATTAGTCTTTCCATCAAATGCACAGAAATCTAATTTACCACTCTCGCCATATCGAGATTTAAGACAGATTATACTTCTAAAATAATCTCCCATCTGGGTTATATCATAATCTTTATAAGAAGCTAGGTGATCTTTGTTTGGACTATATACTGCCAAAATAATTTCGGCATCCTCACTAGGACAACCACTCTCCTTAATATCTTCCACCATAGGCTCAATAAATGCAGACTTCTTTCTCTCTATGCTAGCAACACTTCTATTACTTTGCATAATCATTAAGAAAGACATACCAGTTCTATTTCTGATACTAACTGCCATTTGCGACGCCCTATCTATCTCATCCTTTTTCTTTCGACCACTAGTAGTAGTGAGCAATCCCATATGATCTACGATTGTTAGATGTATCTTATCTGGATTGTTAGGTATATATCCTGTATGATCCTTTCCTGTAAAAGTTCCTTCACGTTCAAGCTCTTCCATTAATACTGCATACATCTTATCAGAAGTTAAACTTCCGTCATGTATATGTAGTATCTTATCCACTTGATCCAGCCAAGGCCTACATTGTTTTATAATTTCCATATTAGCATCAGATAATTTATACCCACGCTTTCTAGATAAGATTTCCTTCAATCCTAATTCTACATTATAAGTTTCTTTTATATATGTACTAAGTAGTTTTGCTAAGATGAATTCCTTCTTCATCTCTAATGCAAACAATGTTATAGATAATTTATCATCATTTAGATGTTCCATTATTGGTCTATAAACATAAGCATATAAAGCAAAACTAGATTTTCCTACACCTGAAGAGGCGAACACTAAATAGTATGTAGATTTAGTAAGACCATCAATAAGATTCTCTAGCTTCGAAAGTCCTAATCCAAAGCCCTGACTTTTTCCAAGTCGTCCTTGTTCGATTTCACTAAATAGTGAATCTACTGCCGTCATAAAGCCTGCAGCGCATTAAAGTTAATATTTGCAATTTTACCATCTTTGAGTGCTTCTAACTCTAACCACTTCTGTTCTATAACAAATGTAGCTAGACTAAAGTTAATGAATCCGACATTATTACTTTGTTCCCAACGTATAAGATCTAAAATCTTCTTATGAAGTAAACTATCCCAACGAATAGTCTTTCCATAATAAGCAAAGAAATCTTCTAGAGAATCAAACTTTTTAGCAATACCTCTTAATGAAACAGTTGTTCCATTGATATTACCAAACATTGGATAGGTATCAAATAACTCTTTACCTAAATCAAATGATTCTCTCCAGATAGTTTTAAAGAATCCTGAATTGATTTGCACTTCTTCTGGATCAAACTTCTGTCCCTTTGCTGGTATCTTATAACTCTTTAAAATGATTCCCTTATTCTGCAAAGATAGTAGGGTATCTCGAAAATCTCCTCGAACATCTTCTGGAATACTTAAATACTCCATAAGATAGTTCTTAGGAAAATGTTCCTTAATTAATAGAATCATTTTAATTACAAGTAACTCTGTAGCATTCAATTTATACTTTTGCATTAGATGTAATTCCTCATCAATAGTATAATCAAATGTATTCACAAAACAATTAAATTAAGATGTTACACTTAGTTTAATTGTATAAAGTTTAATCTCCTCTCGGAGCGTTGCAATTACATAGTTATTAATATCTAAAATTAAATCGAGCTAATGATTTAGTATATTCTCCAGGATCTTCTCCTCGCAATACTTTCTCAAGTCCTTCTTCATCTATGATTTTATAAGAATCCCCTTGATGAGATTTCTTAAACCACTCAAGTTCTACTGTAGAATCCAGTACTATATTAAATATCTCTGCCTTCTTTCCAGACTCAAATCGGATGGCTCGACCTCGACGTTGTGTAGCTTTAGTCTTTGAACTATCTAGTCCAAGTATTATAGCTACTGATAATCCTTTTACATCGAGACCTTCATCACACTTCTTTACTGTATTAAGTACTCCAGATGAGGCTGTATTAAATTCTTCTATAGTAGTTCTACCCTTTTTCTTAGTAGTCTTTCCAGTATATACTTGACCAACCTTAATGGCTTCCGCCATCTTAACATTATTAGAGAAAGTAATAATCTTACTTTCAGGACGAGCCTCTATAATCTTATTTACTATATCTAACTTCTTAGGATGGTTATTTATAAAGGACTTTCTATTTTGAATACTTTTCGTAAAACCCATTGCATGATAAGTTATACTTTGCAACATAGCTTTCTTCTCCTGTTCAGAAGCAGACCTATGTAGTCGCTCATCTCTGAGTTTTATTCTAGTTAGATATCCTTTAGGTCCTACACAAGCCATGGCCAGATTAAAGTCGTAGTTAAAGAATTCAAAGTGTTCAATAAATGCTTTGTTATACTCTTTATAAGTGGATATATCGGGAGCATTTATTAATACTAGATATTCTGTAAACTGTGACACCCAACCATTAGCTAATGCTTCCATAGTTGTTATAGTATCAATTACTGGACAATACTTATTGAGCAATTCTTCCTTGCCATCAAGTCGCTCAAAGGTTGCGGTTAATCCCAGAATGTACTTGTAATTAACTCTTTTAAAGATTTCTGAAAAGAGATTGCTGGCATATCGATGTATTTCGTCTAAAACTAACATCGTAGTACGCCAATTGTCTCTCTTCACTACTGAGTTTATAATTTCTACTTCACAATTGAAAGATAGTTCCCAGTCATCAAGATTTTGTTGCCATTGATTTTTCAAAGTTTCTGTAGGAACAACTATAAGCACTCTAAAACTTGGATACTTATCTAACACACATTTGATACAATTAAGTGCTAGTCTAGTCTTTCCAAATCCTGTACATGCTACTACTGTTCCTACGCATTTATTCTCTATCCATTTTCTACGACAAAGTTCTTGACGACCTGTTCTATCTATGGGTGTGAATAAATCCATTATGCCATATCCTTAACTATGAGAGGCACGTCTTTAGCCTCAGCTACTAATTCAAGTTGGCGCATACGTTCCTTCCATTGTGTAATATGGAATTCTACTTTCTCCTCAAATCTAAATAGAACTTTATCTCTAAGTATACACAGCTGTTCTGTAGTAAGCTCAGAATATTTCTTATTAGATTTAAGGTTAAGCATAGCTCTCAACTCTGAATAGTGCAATCCTCTATGATCAGATCTAAGAGGAACATTACTCTTCAATCCATGTCTCTCTTTAATCACTTCGAGTCTATCTCTAACCTTACCCTGTGCATCCTTCTCAGTCAAGTCAGCCAACTCCTTAGAAGTCAACCATACTCCCAACTGAAGAATGAACTTACGAGATAGATGTGATCTATCAAATACTCCCAATGAATCAGCACAACCCTCCAATACATTACTAATTGTAATGTCTCTAAACTCTTCTGGAATACCCTTAGTTATTACATTAATAGGGGTAGTCTTATATTCACTTCTTGGAAGCGCATCTTCGTTCTGTCTCAAACAAGTGTTTATATCTTGCAGATATAAGAAACGAGGATAGGGTTTTCTGACATCCGGAATATTTGGCTGATACTTATTCTCCAACCAACGTAAGAACAATTCTGTATTACACTTCTGTCTTTGCTCGCCAATAAGTTTAAGCAACTCATATCTACCTGGAGTTACTTTATCTGTATTATAGAGCATTGAAACGCATTGGTCATAGAACTGTTGAAGCTGCTCTCCGGAAGCCTCCATTAATTTAATTTCGTCTTGAACTAAACCCGCGCTTGTCTTACGCTTAGGGCCCAGCCAAATAAATGAGTTAACATCGTTTGCTTTTGTTTCAAATGCCTCTGTAAGTTTGTCTCCTAAAACTCCCATTTCTTAAATAGTTTTCTGTTATAATATATAATTATCTTTTGTACTGGATTTAAGTTCTGTAAATTTAATAAAGATCTGCATATCATAATTAAAATAATGTTCCTTCTGACTTTTAGAATCGAACCACTTGCTCTGTCCTGCAATGACTTCATCATAAGTTACAAAACCTTCATCTCCTATCTTTAAATTAAAGTGTTCCCAATTTGGAAATCTAGTACACATAAAGTATCTATCTTCCCAACTCTTGGAATCTAAGTTTTCAAACACATAAGTCGTATAAGTAGACTCATCAAGGCCTACTAGTTTCGCTCTTAGTGTCTGCCTGTTTCTGGTATTTTCTACATCCACAATTTCCAAAATCCGTTTTTAGTATTTGCATATTAGGAATACATGGATATTTACTACATGTCGTACAACTGCGTATAAACATTATTTATTTGTAATTAGTACTCCAATTAAAGTTCCTGCTAATAATCCAGCTACTCCACAACCAACAGTAGTCCACTTAAATATAGTAGCCTTACGTTGTGCAGATGTTAATTGTTTATTAGTTTTCTCTAAAGCATCTGTACACAATTGATTCTCCCTTAAACGAATAGAATCCTGCTGAATATAAGATTGCTCTATATCTTTATATGCAGATACTTGTGTAGCTAATAGCTCATTTTCTAATAATAGATATTGATGTTCCGCAAATATCAAATTAGCAGTTTTTAATTGTTCACTTGATATCACTACGGAGTCTTGAGTAATTGTTGACGTAGTTTGTGAAAAACACGTAATTGGAATCCACAGAATTATTGTGGATAATATCAACAGTCTTTTCATAAGTATGTTTAATATTGATCATTTCTGTATGAGTAGAATCTATTACTAAATGTAAACTATCTCTATGAGATTTAATAGAATCTATCTTAGATTCTAACTTTAACATCTCTTGTAGATAGGCATCATTATTTGTATAGAATCTACTATAACAAGCATACATGAACATAAATATTATTAATGCTACTATTAATACTATCACTACTTCCCACCATTTCATTTCTTAACTTTTTTAGGTTTAACTACTTTCTTTTTAACTTCATATTCTGGCAATTTCTTTATATACTCTGGGGGAGCGCATACCATACGTACCCATTTGGTAATAAAATACTCTGCCTTCTTTTTATTCGGAAAGTATTTAAATTCTTCCTTAGAAGGTATTTCTTTATCAGAGGCAACGAACTTATCTCCCAGCATTTCTATAATAGTCTGCTTACCATTTCCTATTTTTCTGTATGAAGTTTTATAAAAAGTAATTTCATAGATAAATGTAGATGCAGGAGTTATTCTATCTCCAGAAGGATTAACCCAAGATGGAGTTAGTATTTTAGCCATTGATTGAACTATATTGTTTGAAGAAATCTGATAAAGCTATTTCAATATACTGTAAATCGCCTGGATCAAATGTTGGATTCCAATCTCCATTATTATATACATCCATTAAATCCTCCGATGATACTCTAGCATAGAAGTGGTTATAATCACCAATATTCTCCCAAGCATTTATATTAGTATCACCTACTATTATAGTATAATGATTTGCTGTAAGATCTCCCGTAGGAAAAAGTCCTTGATTATCCTTTATATTAATCTCCACTTCTTCATCACTATATGTAGTAGGACGCTCGTCTGCTACACAATCATCATACTCAAGTAAAGTATAACCATCTGCCCACACATCAACTTTATAAGGTATATCAAATTTTTCTAAATGTTCTGCCACCATTGCGGCTACAGCACAACAACCTCCACAGTTTGTATGATACTGTTCATTTAAATCATCTAATATACCATTGAGTTCACTGAGCATTTGCTCTACATCGTCTTTAGTTCTTAGTTGGATTTGTTGCTTCATATAATTGATTTAAGATCTGTTTATATTCCTCTAAATATTGCTTCATAGCAATAGCTTCTGGATGCTTTCTATGCATTCGTACTGAAGCTATTCTTTTGATGGCACTCTCCAATGGAAGTCCATACATAGGATCTCCTAATTTAGTTTCTATAGTACCGTCCTTTTTCTTAACGGTCTTTAGAACTTTTAGATCCCAGAATATAGAGGTTTCATCTACCTGCTCTAATTCAAAATCGTCCTCAACTATTTTCATGCTTCTGCCTTCGGTTTAATATTCTCTGTTGTATCTTCAGAATCATCATCGGAATCATCTTCAAACCCATCTCCAACTGTATCTATTTTCAACATTAGTATTGTTTTAGAAATCAATTCTTTTACAGCTTCAGCTAACTCTTCTGCAGATACTTTTCCTTCAGCCATAGCTTCAAACTCTTTGATGTTTACTCCTATACCCAATCCTATAGCTGCTAATGCGTCAGGCATAGGCTGCCCGTCAAGAATTTCCTTAACTGAATAAGTAATTTTCTTTGCCAACTCAATACGCTTTGCGTAAGTTTCTTCTCCGATTTTTTCCATATTAAACTATTTATGTAAATATATTAATTATCACTAGGATTTCCTAAAAATTCTTTACTGGCATTATTAGCTAATGTATCACATAAATTATTATATACATTATCTGCATGCCCCGCTACATGAGTAAAGACTATAGGAGTTTCACAATATCTTTGTGCTTGCTGTAGCGTATCATCGAATTGTTTCCATAAAGATTTATTCTTCTTTCTAGACCAACCCATAGATGCACATCCTATTACATACATACTATCTGAGAAAATAGTTAAACTATGTATAGGAGATTGTATAGATCGCAGAGCTAGTATAACTGCATATAACTCCATTTGATTATTTGTGGCTTTTCTAAAAGCTTTAGAATAATCTTTAATTTTTATACCGTCTTTAATCCATACAATTCCTAATCCGCCTTGGCCTACTGATACTCTACACGCTCCATCTGTATATATCTGTAGATTATTATTCACAAGTTATATTTCTAGCTTTATATTCGTTTATAATTCTACGCATGATACATTCTTTTTCAAGATCTGAAAATACTATATCATCATAATATACTTCTGTCCAAGATTCGAACATATTTTTTGCGAAACTTTCTAACTCAGTATCACTAGGCAATTCATTACATAATACTCCAATCAAATCATCAACAACTTGATTACAAATATCTCTGGTAGTCTTGTAATTACATGTCTCTAATTGTACTATAACTTTCTTATGCTGCATATACAAATCAATTTAATTATTATTTCTTGCCGTTTTCGAGAATAGCATCCAAGATTTCTCTTGCAGATACTGGACAGTTAGGACCGAAGTCATAGGAGTCGTCCATCCAATCCCTAATCTGTGCTATAATACTTTTCCTATTAGAGAAAGGTTCGAGAGCTTCCTTCTTCGCATCCTGGACACGCTGCATATACTTATCATAAACTCTTTTAGCCATTGCATCTAAGTCTTCCTGAGTATAGTCAGTTACTTCCAGAGATTCTAGGGCATCTTCTAATTCACTATATATAGAGCCGTCTCTATCAAGAGTAAGTAAATCACTATAATCACCATCATCAAGATAGTAAAGTGCTTGTTCAATTATGCCCTCTATATCAGATTCTGTGGCCATTGCTTCAACCTCTTTAGTTTTTGTAATTTTCATTTCTCTTTTAATTTAAATTTATAAATAAGATAAATTATTTCTTTCCGCCGTTTTCGAGAATAGCGTCTAAGACATCTTCCGCAGTTAAAACAACTTCGCCATCGAATTCCAGACAGTGATTAATCCAGTTTATAATTTTCTCCCTATTATTAAATGATTTAAGAGACGTTGTTTTAGCAGATCGTTTGCATGGTAAATATTTATTTTGTACTATAGTAACCATTTTATCGAACTCTTCTTCCGAACACTTTGTCATATCAAACTCTTCTAAAGTACTCAATAAAACTTCACGTACAACATGTTCATTATATTCTTCATCAGAATAACCACTTATAAGCTCATCAACGACAGATGCGACTATTTCTTCTACGTCAGATTCTGTAGCATCTACTTCAACAATTTTAGTTTTTAAAATCTTCATTCTTCTTAAATTTAAATTTATAAATAAGATAAGCTATTCCTCCGAGTAGGAGAATTAGTATTCCAACTGTATCGTCTAATATTGATACTCTGAATGGATTGTTAGGATAATCAGAATGTTCAGGATCGTCAAAATAATCTTTAACCTCATCTTTATAAGCTGGATAATGCTCTAAGAAATATTTCCAATACTCAGGATCTACATATGATGGCCAATTAGGATCATGCAACATTCTATCCCAATCTTCTGATCCTTCACTCCACCACTCACCACCGAAACTATGGAATATCTTTTCAAATAAACCGGGCTCATTAGGTATAGGTCTTTCGGCACTCCCCACCAACTCACTCCCATAATCCTCCACAGTGAAATGCTCATTATAGCTCGGAACAAATGGATATTCTACAGCATTAACTATTCCATTGCCTATCAATAAAAGTATGAATATCAGTATTTTCTTTTCCATTACCTAATATATAACTTATATATTGATTATACTTGTTTCTCCAAAAGGAATTCCAACGCTCTTTAAGTTTTCTCTTTATAGACAGTTTAGTTCTTCGACTATCTCTAAGATAGTAACTAGGATAATAACAATCCATAACTTCCATAAACTCTTGTTTAGATTTAAAAATACTCATTGTTCTAATAATTTTGCTATTGCATACTTCCTACATTCTTCTTTTGTTTCAAAGAGCTCGCCAAGTTCACTCTCTACTTTACAATCGAAGCTACGACCGGAATATCTACCATTATATTTGTAGATAGTTCGGTCTATGTAGATTAAACAAATCAGACCTGTGATGAGAACTTCTTCTATTATTCCTTCCCTGAATCTGTAATAAGTTTGTCCTACGTTATATTTATTATTAATTATCATAGTTTAAATTTTTAGTCTTCTTCTGTATAACCATGTTCTTCATCCCAGAACTTGTCTTCTGATAATTCTCTTGGATCAATATTTAAATCCACTCCTTGAGATTTCCAATACTTAATTACATCTTCAGGATTAGATGTAGGAGAATCTGAAAGACTTACAGAGATTCTAAAATCACTTTCATCCCTATCAAATCTATAGAAGTCTCGCCTGTTTTCAATAAACTCAATTACTTTATTAGCAGCTTCTTCTCCTATAATTTCTTTAAGTGGAGGAACGGGTTCATAATCTCTATATCCGGGATTGTAATTACCATATTCATCAGTAGTAGCAGGAATATATTTATTCTTATTACAACCATGTTGCATATCTCCTATAATGATATTACAATGTTCTTTAAATACTTCTTCAAGATGATATGCTTTGATATACTTATTGAGAATATAAATGAACTCCTGCTGTGAGAGATAGTGTCTAGTATAAACTCTACTAATCTCTTTGCCAGCAGCTTGTTCTTCTTCATACCCCTTTACAATATCATCATAGTCAGCAGGAGGTTGTGCTCTTGCATACATCTCCTTCTTGCAACGTTCTATTGCTTCTATGATAATGTCGTCTTTATCTAATTTAAATTTTGTGTAATCTATCATAACTCAATTCCTTTTTGTTTAAGTTGTTCATGCATTAACTCGGCAAGCTCCTGCATATTAGGATGAGGCTTACCTGTGGTACCTCTAAGTCTTAGATCAAAGAAGTGTTTCCAGTCAGATTCAAATGCTGTATATACAGCTTCTGTTGCAGTACATAAAGGAAGAACCTCTCTTGCTTGTTGAGGCTGCCAGCCCTGTTCAATCAAATTTATATACTGGTTTTCAGCGCTAAAACATTGAGCTATAAACTGGTCTTCAATAGGACTGCTATCATCAACCCATCTTCCATCATCAAAATATTCATCCCATTTATAAGAATCTTCTTCGAAGTCTAGCCAAGATGGAATACAGAAAGTTACTTCTTTGCCAAACTTATCTTTACTGTAGTTGCAATATCGAGTAGATTGCTCCGCTATACTATTTACACGGTGCCGGTTGAACTCTCTAGTAACACCTATAGAGGTAGTTACCTTGAAAGTGTATCTCTTCTCATGAAATTCTGTAGGAGAGCAAAGATATTTATTCATTGTTTCTATTCCTACATTGCCTTCTAAAATATATCTAAAGTTTGTAGTAATGTACTGATACTTTCCATCACAATCTAAAGATACCCAAGGAAGTTCTTCTGGGAACATATATGCCCATTCATGCTCATCTTCTCTCCAAGTTTCTACAGGAACTTTAAGATACACAGTACCATGCTCGAGCATTGCTGTATGATTGGACTTAATCATTCTATCAACAAACCCTTTGGCCGAGTCCTCTGTTATCTTGTCTTCTGACTTATAACACGTTCTGCCTGCTAATTCAATTTGTTTGTATATGCCATTGAGCCCAGGTGCTTGCTCAATTAAGCAAGCTTTAGGTTTTATTAATTTCATAATTATTTAAATAATATCAATTTTTAAATAAAATTGTTGCTACTTGTGTATTATATTGTTTTATCCCACTTACCGCTAACTTATTGATTAAATTTTCTAAAGTTGTATTTTCTTCTGCAGAAAGTATATTTGTGTAATTAAAGAGATCTTCCTTTGCTTCTGCACTTATTATGCGCTGCGACTTTTGCTCACCTTGCTTTTCAAGCCAAGCAAGAATATCCGAGACTTGTACTGCATTTATTGCACCCCATTCAGAATGCATCGCCATTCTGGAAAAGTTTTCTATCAACATATTTCTTATTCTCTCATTCTCTGACTCTGCAAGCTCTGGAAATATACTCTGTAAGATTTCTGCTATTGTTGCAGCCATTTCTGGCTTATACTTACCTTGATATATTGCTCTTGCTCTTTCAAGAGCCTCTTTGTACCTTTCTTTGTAATTCATAGTTCTATGTCTTTCAAGTTAATGATTTCCGCTCTTTTCCGTTTCTTCATTGATGCTTTCAAGATACTTATCCAAAGCAATAATTGCTTTATCAGGTAATTGTTTTGCTGTCTCATTGTTCTTGATGTAGTCAATGGTTCCACCTACTCCATAGATTATCAATGCCTGCTTTGTAGTTGGAATGAACGCCTGTGCTATTAGAAGGAATAATCCTATACTTCCGAATATTGCGGCACGTTTAAGATTAGCTTTTTCGGCATCTTTATCATAGCTATCAAAATATCCAGCTATGAATATTATCGCTAACATCAAACATGCTATCAGCATTAGTATTACTGCTGTTAAAAACCCGTCAAAACGGGTAATCCAATATAATTCACTCATGATTATTTTTTAATTAATTAGTTTATTAAAAGCATATAATATATCTGAAGTATCCTTCAGTCTTTTATACTTTATTTTCTCTTTAATCACATCTTGTATTGTAGCATACTTGATATAATCCTTCCAGATGAACTGCTTTTCTAATTTGTCTACGATCCACACATTGACTACAGTATCATTCCAAACAAAATCATATCTATTTGGATCTGGCAGATATGTAGACTTAGGAGAATTACTTTCAGATAAAGCTTCCATTACTGCTTTTACTTTATCATTTCCAATTACTTCGATGTCAATATCGTGTGGCTCCCTATTCATCGGGAAGCCACAGACTTGTAATGCAAGACTTCCAACTACACAATAGTCAGTATCTAAATTTCTTTCAATATATTCAATGAAAGATTTTAATGATTCTTTTATTTCCATCTGCGACTTAAGAGTTTTTTACATATAGAGAACAGTGACAAACATCTTGTTCGCGATAATCTGAACATGGACATTTAGTATCATATCCAGTATTGTGACAAGGACATTTGCCATCATTCTTCTCTATTCTTTTTATAATACTGTTTACTATTTTATCATTTGGATTTAATATCCAACCTTCTTTACGTAAGATTTGAATCATAGACTTAATAATAAAGAATCTTTATCAGGAAATATATCTTCTTCACGATAAGATGATACTAATTCTCCATCTGAATCTTCAAGAATATAATAACAATCAGTGTCGTCAGAGTCTATTGTATAATGTATTCTTTTAATCTTACATTGACAACATTTATTGTAGGACATAATCCAAACAGAATCTCCTACATTATACTTAGTTTCTATCGTCATGCTTTTCTAATATCAATTATACTATAAATATCCCAATACTCACTTCTAGCAATGGCTTCAGCTTCAGCTTCATCACTGGCAGTTACCCAGATGTGGCTCAAGTCTCCGTCTTGTGTTGTATAGTCTATATAATATTTATTCATGTTAGTTACTTTTAGTTACAGTAAAAATATGTTCCTCTCTTGTGTTGTTATCTTTTGTTGAAGAAGATACCCTCATATTAATTTCCCATATTGCCAGTACGGGTTTTAGAATTAGAAGGTTTAAAATTAAAATTCCCAGTAGCAATACAGCTACTGGGAATGTAATCAGTTTAAGAAATATTCTCATAATTTTAATTTGGATAATAGATTTGGTCCTAATTGCATTATCATTTCATAACAAGCATCGATAGGTTCTTTAGAAGAGACAGTCTTTTTGATCTTTCCCTTTTCAAAATAAGCCGTACCCCACTTGTAAGAAATTGTACATCTCCAAATAGAATTAGCATTAGTTAAAGTAGGTTCTGGAAGAACCTCTAATAATGCAGCTAAACTCCAACAAGGAAAACTGCCATCAGCAAGCCATGCATCCGCACTATCAACTGGCAGTATCTTAGCCAGCTTCTTACTTTGTTCTAAATCAGTGTAACTTTTCATAATTATAATTGTTCAAATTCGGTTTCCAATTTTTTCTTTCGTTCTTTCCAACGCTTGATTACATAGTCAATGATAAAATTCATCTCCTCGTCTTCAACACTAAACGAAGCTATACCAATAAATTCTAATTGAAAATCCAATATAGAATAATCTGATTTCACTTGATCTTTTATTGCCGTAAGAGATACAATCTTCTTATCTAAATATTCTATTTCTTTTCTAATCTCAAGTGCTTTTTTCAATTTCTCTAGATTCATATTACTTTATCTTTAAGTTGTTTAATAAGCTCATCGGCTATTGCGAGAGAGAGTTCTACAATTTTTTCTCTTGGTGGATTCGGATCTACTCCTTCAATGACAGGAGCAGACAATATACCTTGTATGGCAGCAATAGCAGCACGTTCACGAATCTCTTGCCAATGTGCATCTTGTGTAATATCTGTACAATTAGGCATAATTTAATAAATACTATTTATAAGTTATAAAAATTAATATTTTACTGCTTCGTCTCTTGTGATAAAGAAATGAATACCATGTGAACATTCGTTCCAACGATCGTCGTCCCATTCATCAGCATAAACAAACTCGCCTACCTTATAAATTGTTTCAGCATAGTTATAATTAATAACTTCATCACCATTATAAGGAGTGCCGTCAAGATTTTGTAACTCAAGCACTTTAGCAAATTCACATCTACATTTACGTGATGTTGCTGAACTACGTCTTGCTTCTTCTGGCACTCTCAATTTAACGATGATGTTATTAACCTTTTTCCATGCGATAAAATCGCCTTCTTCAGGACAGACTAAAGCAAAGAAAGATGTGTATGTATTATATGTAATTCTATCGAGATTAGCTTCACTAAGATAAGCATTAGTAAGATTTGCCCTGTCAAGACATGCGTTACGAAGGTCTGCATTATACAGATTGGCACTAAAAAGATTAGCGCCATAAAGATTGGCTCTATAAAGGATTGCACTATCAAAATCTGCGTTACGAAGATCTGCATGACTAAGATCGGCATCAGTAAGATTTGCATCATTAAGATCTGCCCAACGCAAGTCTGCTTGATAAAGATCTGCATCAGTGAGATTTGCTTCATAAAGAACTGCCTGAGTAAAGTCAGCTTCACGAAGGTCTGCTCCACTAAGATCTAGTCCTCGAAGATCCCTATCGTGAAAATTAGCTCGCATATTCTTCCAATCTTCACAGTCCCTCATAAGGAAATGTTGGTGTGCTTTAATCGCTTTATTTAACTCTTCTTGTGTCATAAATATTCCCATTTTATAATTATCTTTTTATTATGTTTTTTAAATCATTATATATAGTTTATGTTGTTTAATACTCATTTAAAAAATCAAATAAAGTTTCAAATTTTGTTCTTGCACTTATAAACCCATTTGCATTTCCACGATCAAAATGCGTTCCACAAGGACTATTCGTTGGATCTTTTGATTCATTCTGCCATTTTTCTGTCATAATTATAAGCCATTGACGAAAATCTAATAATTTTTGCTTTTCTTCTTGTGTCATAAATTCATTCTAATTTTATGATTATCTTTCTATTATATCTTTTAAAGCGTCATATGTAGATGGATTAACAATGAGAATTTGTTTATATCCCACAACTTTGTAATATTTATAACCAATTGGTTTGGGATTACTCATGAAATAAAATAGACCCTGTCCATCATAACATGCTTCTTTAATATATTGAGGATTGCGATCATACTTATCTTCTTTGGTATGCTCGTAGTATTCTTCCTCACTTATTTCTTCAAGTATAGGTTCAATCATTTGGATTTCTATTTATACTACAGAATACCGACTTAGTATAACTATCCCACATATAACCAGCTTCTCTCATCTTTTGGAATAAGTAATTTTGTTGCTCTTTAGTTGCTGGATGAATATTTATATTCTCTGTCCAACGACATTCTTCGGTCGAAATCTTGAATCCGCTTGCTGTTGCTATGCCACAATAACCGCCCACTAAAGAAGAATTATTATTTC
>Ga0247610_10002172_pt1 | contig 23140 bp, 23 predicted proteins | sample 174DNAGHGhighgp2_FD_193483 | JGI IMG/M metagenome (GOLD analysis project Ga0247610, IMG submission 193483) | Sheep rumen microbial communities from Palmerston North, Manawatu-Wanganui, New Zealand - 1742 DNA GHGhigh gp2 | ecosystem: Host-associated > Mammals > Digestive system > Stomach > Rumen...
TTGAGGGTGAGGCAACAGCAGATAATCTGAAGAGCGTGCATAAGCTCATCAAGAAGGTATCTCAGGATATTGAGACCTTCTCTTATAACACCTCTATCTCTGCCTTTATGATCTGCGTGAATGAGCTGTCGCAGCAGAAGTGCAAGAACAAGGAGATGCTGAAGACATTGGTGATCCTTATCGCTCCATTCGCTCCACATATCGCAGAAGAGTTATGGGAGATGCTCGGCGAACAGGGCAGTGTCTGCGACGCTCAGTGGCCTACATGGAATGAAGAGTATCTCGTAGAGAGCCAGGTGAAGCTGGGTATCGCCTTTAACGGTAAGGCCCGCTTCGAGATGTCGTTTGCTGCAGATGCTGACAACAAGACCATCGAGGAGGCTGTCCTTGCAGACGAGCGCTCAGCCAAGTATCTCGAAGGCTTCCAGATAGCAAAGGTTATCATCGTCCCTAAGCGTATGGTGAACATTGTTTTGAAGAAATAAATGACAATCGATCACAAAATTATCTTGAATGAAGCCAAAGACTATTTCTTTATAGCCTTTGGCCTCTTCCTTTACACCATTGCCTTTACGGTGTTTCTGATGCCTTATCAGATTGTGGCAGGAGGTGTGACGGGTCTTTCGGCTATCATCTACTATGCTACCGGGTTCCATTTGGAGAACACCTATATCATCATCAACGGTGTCCTGCTCGTTGTGGCCTTGAAGATTCTGGGATGGAAATTCCTGATGAAAACCATCTTTGCCATTTTCACCCTTTACTTCATGCTGAAGTTTGCACAGGAAATCATCCCCAAGCAAGAGAATGGTCTGCCTTTCAAACTGATGGGCGAAGGTCAGGATTTCATGTCGATGATTATCGGTTGTGTATTGACTGGTATCGCTTTGGCAACGGTGTTTATGAACAACGGTTCTACTGGTGGTACGGATATCATTGCTGCCTCTGTGAACAAGTTTCATCCCAATGTATCGTTGGGTAATGTGCTGATTGCTGCTGATTTCTGCATCATCGGCTCCTGTATGTTCTTCCCACAGTTTGGCACCTATCTCGAACGCGCCCATAAGGTGATGTTTGGATTCTGCGTGATGGCGATGGAGAACTATACCCTCGACTATATCATGAATGCCCGCCGACAGTCTGTGCAGTTTATGATCTTCACCAGAAAATGGCAGGAGATAGCCAATGCGATAGGCACAGAGACGCATCATGGTGTCACCATCCTCGACGGACATGGATGGTATACGGGCAAGGAAGTCAAGGTGCTCTGTATCCTGGCCAGAAAGAACGAAAGTATCAATATGTTCCGTCTGATCAAGATGATCGACCCCCAGGCTTTCGTTTCACAGAGTGCCGTCATTGGTGTCTATGGTGAAGGTTTCGAGGAAATGAGGGTGAAGATTAAGGATAAGAAAATAGAGACAGACAAAGGAAGTCAGAAGAAGATAGAAGGATGAAGATTGTATTTGCAACCAACAACCAACATAAGCTCTCAGAGATTCGCAGTATTCTTGGTGACAGTATCGAAGTGCTGTCGCTGAAGGATATCGGCTGTGATGTGGATATCCCAGAGACAGGCACGACACTCGAAGACAACGCACTGCAGAAAGCACAATATGTGTATGATCACTATCATATCGACTGCTTTGCAGATGATACAGGCCTTGAGGTCGATGCCCTCGATGGGGCACCTGGCGTGTATTCAGCCAGATATGCGAGTATGGCTGCTGATTCAGGTCAGATCAGCCACGATTCTGAGGCCAATATGGCGCGTCTTTTGAAAGAATTAGGAAATAATAACAACCGCAAAGCAAGATTTCGCACTGTTATTGCGTTAATACAGAAAAAGGATATCTGCCCTTGTGGGTGTTCCAGCATCAAGGAGATCCACAAATTCGAGGGTATCGTTGAAGGGGAGATCATCCGAGAGCGTAGGGGAGGGGAGGGCTTCGGCTATGATCCCATCTTCCAGCCTGCTGACTACGACAAGACGTTTGCTGAACTGGGTATGGATATCAAGAACCGTATCAGCCATCGCGCACGAGCCACGCAAAAACTCTGCGAGTTTCTTTGTGAAAAATGAATAATGAATAATGAATAGTGAAAAATGTCTGAATAGAAATAGAATAATCGGGTGGCAAAAACTATTGCTGCTACTTTTCACTATTCACTTTTCACTATTCACTGCGCAAGCTCAGGTTGGCACCTGGCAGAACTATCTCGCCTATCACGATGTACAGAATATCTGCGAGGCAGGCCATCAGTTGTTTGTGCTGGCCTCGAACGATATCTACCAGTATAACAAGAATGACCAGAGTATCACTACCTATGATAAGGTGAATGGTCTTTCAGATACCTACATCACGCATATTGCCTGGTGTGCTCAAGCCAAACGACTCATCGCAGTCTATCAGAACGCAAATATTGACCTTTTAGATACCAATGGCGATATCACCAATATCTCTGCCCTCTATAGCAAGACCATGACGGAGGACAAGACTGTTTCGAAAATTACCATCGATGGTGTCTATGCCTGGCTTCACTGTCCTTTCGGACTCGTGAAAGTCAATGTCCAGAGAGCAGAAATCGCAGAGACCTATTACAATGGTCATCCGGAATATCCCACCAGCCTGCCTGACTATGATGAATACAAGGATCTGCAGACTAATCTCACGCTGGTTTCGAGTCTTCTGCCTGGCGGTCCGAAGTATAACTATTTCTATGAGTCAGATTTCGTCAATGGAAAACTCTATACCACAGGTGGTCATTTCCTGTCTGGCATTGCAGGACAGAACTATCCTGGTACAATACAGGTCTACGATGGGAATAATTGGACCATCTATGAAGACGAACTCCAACTGAAAACAGGTTATGACTACAAGGATATCAATTGTATCAGCATCGATCCCACGGATGAGAGTCATGTGGCTGTGGGTGGAAGATGTGGACTCTATGAGTTCAGGAACGGCAAATTGATCAATTACTATAATAAAGACAATAGTCCACTGAAAGGTGCTTATGATGGCGGCAAGGAATTGAGTAATGACTATGTGCTGATTAATGGTATCAAATACGACCAGCAGGGACGTCTCTGGGTGATTAACAGTCAGGCAAAGGGTGTTAATCTGTTGTTGCTGACGAAAGACGGACAATGGGAAAAACATCCTCAGAAACTGCTTGAGGACGGGAATGGCATTACCTGGGGTGGTCTGAGAAACATGATATTCGACAGCAGAGGCCTGCTTTGGTTTGTCAATACCTCATGGGTCGGACAGACAGTGTTCTGTTACAGTATTGATACGGACCAGATGGTGGCCTACAACTCATTCGTCAATCAGGACGGGACACGATATAATCCAAACTTTGTCTATTGTGTGACGGAAGATAAAGAAGGCAATATCTGGGTCGGAACAGACATTGGACCTTTCTATATCGACAAGAGTGAAGTAGGGCAGGGGAGTATAACTTTCCAACAGGTGAAAGTGCCTCGTAATGATGGTACCAACTATGCCGACTATTTGCTTTCAGGTGTCAGTGTCAGTCATATCGCTGTCGATGGTGGCAATCGTAAATGGTTTGTCACAAATGGCATTGGCGCATTCCTCATCAGTGCTGATAATATGACACAGATCTGTCACCTCTCTACAGAGAACTCGCCCTTGCTCTCTGACCAGATTTATTCTGTTGCCATCAATCATCAGACAGGATTGGTTTATTTCCTCACAGAGAATGGTCTCTGTTCCTATCGTAGCGATGCAACGGAACCCACACAAAGCTTAACAAAGGATAATGTCTATGCCTATCCGAATCCTGTCACACCTGACTATACAGGACTGATTACGATTGTAGGACTGACCTATGATGCAGATGTAAAGATTACGACATCCAATGGTGTTTTGGTTGCTGAAGGTCGTAGTAATGGTGGTTCGTTTACCTGGGATGGTAAGGATCGTAAAGGCAATCGTGTCGCCTCAGGCGTCTATATGGTTATTATAGCTACAAGCAAAGGAGAAAAAGGCACTGTCTGCAAGATAGCCATTATACGCGACGACCATTAAGTATGTTGGTGGTTCTTGGTAAATATCTTTTAGATACTTGATAGACAGCGAGACTGGCCAATACGGTCAGCAATACCATTAATATATAATATAAGTATAAGAAAACTTCGTTGCCTATTGATGGAATGAGATAACAGGATACTGTCATCAGAGCAGCGGAGAATAGCCGATGAACGGCAAAGACGAAGAACACACTTGATACCAAATATCTATTCTCTTTCCAATGACGGCTTTCTATCATATAAGCAGTTATAGCAAAGACTGCTACCTGAATAAACAAATCAGTGATATTATAGACCGTATCGTTCTCATTTAACCAATAAGAAATGAGTATGGCACTTATCATTAATATGATATGTAGCTGAACAGGTATTTGTTTAAGGATGGAGATAAAGTCGATACGAATGATTGAGCAATAGGCTCCAAGCATGTAATAGACAATAGCATTACATTGAATACCTGGCATCTCTGGAATGAAATCAGTGAAATAGAGAATACCCACGATTAATAAGGTAAAGTGACGCAGATACCTTATGATATAATAGAGAATAGGACTGACCAGGAAAAGTATAAACAAACACTGTAAGAACCAAAAAGCACCCACCAGACAAGCTCGCTGATCATCATACAAACCTGTAATCTGACTAATATCCCAGAATATCCATAAATAGTCCTGCCATCTGAAGTCTGCGATATGCTTATGCAGAATAACCAAGGTATCCGGCTTGATAAGCTGCATCACGCCTAAGATGACAAAATAGATAATGTTCCATAACAGATAGGGAATCAAAACCGTATGAAAACGGCTCTTCAGCTTTTTCTTATATAAAGCAAAATTAAATACACCCTCTTTAAAAAACAGAAAACCGGATATGAAAAAGAACAAAGGTACAGCAATGCATACCAACTTCATCGTGATGTAAACCAGAAAATAGAAAACAGGCATTGTTTCTAATTCCGGATTCTTCACCATCAGGTTACAATGAATAAAAATCACTGCAACAATCAGTGGAAATCTTAAGAAAGAAACAACACGTGAAGTCAGAGCATCCATAATGCCTTAACTCAATTCCAGCATCCTATTGATAGGTTTTACAGCTTTCTTGGCTATTTTAGGATCCACCTCAACAGAAGGCCAGCCATATTTCAAGGCATTATAGATTTTCAGCAGAGAGTTCATCTTCATATACTGACACTCATTGCAACTGCATTCCAAGCCGCTCTCAGAGATTTCTGGAGGCACAGGGATAAATTCCTTGTCTGGACAAGTACGTTGCATCTCATGCAGAATACCGGCCTCTGTAGCGACAATAAACTGCTTCTTATCACTCTGCTGCGCATAGTTCAACATCGTAGCAGTGCTTCCCTTTACATCAGCTAATGCTAAGACAGGACCTTTACACTCCAAATGAGCCATGACCACAGCATCAGGATATTGTTTTTTCAATTCCAATATCTTTGAGACAGAAAAACGCTCATGCACATGACAACCGCCATTCCAAAGCAACATATTCCGACCTGTAACCTCATTTATATAATTACCTAAATTATAGTCAGGACCAAAAATAAGTTTTGCATCCTTTGGCAACTGATCTACGACTTTCTTGGCATTACCACTCGTGACAACGACATCTGTCAATGCTTTGACAGCAGCAGTCGTATTGACATAGGAAATCACCTTGTAACCAGGATGCTCTTTCTTATATTGCTTCAGATCTTCTGCCTTACAGGAATCAGCTAAAGAACAACCAGCATTCAAATCAGGACAAAGTACAGTCTTTTCTGGTGATAGTAACTTACAGGTTTCTGCCATAAAGTGAACACCACACATCACCATCACTTTTGCATCAGTCTCTGCAGCCTTTCGAGCCAAAGCCAAAGAGTCGCCTACAAAGTCGGCTATTTCCTGTATATCACCTATGGTATAATAGTGTGCCAGAATAATAGCATCCTTTTCCTTACACATCTTTCTGATTTCAGCTTTCAGGTCTGTACCTTCTGCTACAGGTTCGTCAATAAAACCTTGTTTGATCCACTCCTTTTTCAACATCAATATATTATTTTTTTATTTTTTCTTTTCTTTTTAAAATAGAATGAATAGGATGATATGACGTGAATATGTTAGAAACTATTTTGAAATTTGCTTGGCAGTTTATTTATTCACCTTGAAAAAGTCATTATTCACTACTCTTGTGGATTATTAGTCTCTGATAATGAATACCTAAGCTTACTTATCCACATTTTTCTATTCTGGTGCAAAATTAATAAGTTTATATCTTTTTTCAGCAAAAAACAGTGGAAAATATGCGTATTGAGCAAGAATAAACCTAAAAATATACCCGCTGCCAAGACAGCGGGTAGAAAAATCCATGTTTTTACACAAGTTATTCACATAGTTATCCACACTTTATTTAATACCTGATACGACTTGAATATCCTTTGTGTTTGTTTCTTTACCTAACAGGAACTTATCGATGAATGCCTGTACCTCCGGGAATTGTCTTTCAGGTAACTGACAATGTCCATGTCCTTCAACAATCGAATAGCCAAAGCGATCACCGATACCAAAGAAATTCCAGACTTCCTTAGCAGCCTTTGCTGAAACAACCATCGAACCATCAGCCAACCACTCATAGTCAGGATTACCTAACAGCAGCAAGGCACGCGGACAAACCATCGTGCAAAGCTCATGCTGATCGTAAGGCAGACGATAGACAGAATCCCCGTGGAAATTTTCCTTCTGACTTTCCATAAACCAATGATAATCCGTCTTATCAAGATCTTCCAGGTTTTTACCTTTCAAAGTTGACTCATGGGAAGTACGCCAGGCAGCTGCACCACCACCGCCAGGCTCTTGGGCAATGGTCAGAGCGATTCGCTCATCGAAAGCACCACAATAAAGTGCCATCTTACCAGCATATGAACAACCAGAGACACCAATATGCTTGGTATCAATCTTTGTAACCTCAGGCCCAAGCTGCTGTAAGCCATCGATGAGACGACTCAAACCCCAGGCCCATTCACTGTAAGCACCATTGTCCTTCAATTCTGGGTAAAGGCGATCAAAATTGTGTTCACCTCTTTCATGATGTCTTCCCATTTGTCCGTAGTCATTGACTTGCTTCTCACGATAGTTCATAATGGCTATAGGACGATCTGCAAAAAGTTGTCTTGGTAATGCCAGCATACTGGTACCAATCATCAACGCATAAGGTGGCTTTCCAACCTTCGGATAACTGATAGTTGAACTGAGTGTCAGCGTTTGGCCATTGACAGTAACGTCTACAATCAGTGTATCACAAGACATCTTGGCTTTTACACTTCCATCAGAAACAGTTGGCTTAGTACCTATGCCATAGTGTTGAATCATATTTGAAATCTCACTGCGACGCTTAGACCAATCCTTAAAACTCTTAACCTTGCCTTTACCATTACTCCACTTCAAGGGATCGGGCAATTCACGGATCTCAGGCAGCGCATCGATTGTTGGCATCTTTGGCGCAGCAAACTGACTGCCTGTGTTCTCTACATCATAGACAAGAGGTACATTACCTTTCTGCTTTTGGGCATATCCAACGCTGGTACCACAAAGCATCATAAACGACATAAATAGTAGCTTTTTCATCTTTCTTAATAATAAATAATGTATAGTTGACTGATTCTGGCGCCAAAGATACAAAAAAAAATGATTCAAACAAAGCTAAAACGACAAAATGCCTTGCTAATTTTGTAGTTTATACAATTTTATATAATTTTGCAACCGCAATGAAAAAGTTACGGACGATAGAAATGCAGCGTCTGTCTGTGGATGAGTTCAAACAGGCAGAGAAATTGCCATTGATTGTGGTACTCGACGATGTGCGTTCCATGTATAATGTAGGCAGTGTGTTTCGTACAGGCGATGCTTTCCGTATCGAGGCTGTCTATTTGTGTGGTATCACCTCGACACCTCCGAGTACGGAAATCCATAAGACGGCCTTAGGAGCGGAAGATAGCGTGGAATGGAAGGCATTTAATTCTGCTCAGGAGGCACTTGTTGCGCTAAAAGAGGCTGGTGTTGAAGTATACTCGGTTGAACAGGCGCACGGCTCAACGATGCTGCAGGATTTCAAGCCGGAAAAAGGAAAAAGATACGCTGTTGTCTTAGGCAATGAGGTAAAGGGAGTGCATCAGGAAGTGATTGATGCCTCTGATGGTTGCCTGGAGATTCCACAGTTCGGTACTAAGCATTCTATGAACGTCTCAGTCACTGCAGGTATTATCATCTGGCATTTCGCACAGACAATGTTATAAAAAAATCCCCAGCTATTGGCGGGGATTATTTTCTTTACTCATCAACAGGTGAGAAATCACTCTTTCCTACTCCACAGACTGGGCATACCCAATCCTCAGGAATGTCTTCGAATGCTGTGCCTGGAGCGATGCCGCCATCAGCGTCACCCTCTGCTGGGTCATAAACATAACCACATACGTCGCAAACATACTTTTTCATAATCGTACTTGTTTTTTAGTTATTAATAATAGATTCTATTCTCTCAACAATCCGCTCTGGCGGAATGTTCTTCATACAAGCATAGTCGCCACGCTGACAAGGTTTCTGACCATAGATACTACAAGGTCTGCAGTCGAGGTCGAGTTGGATAATGTTCTCTTTCGGTTGTCCGAATCCCAGGAAACCAGCATAGGGATGTGTGGCGCCCCAAATGCTCACCACAGGCACAGCCGTCAGCGATGCCAGATGCATATTGGCAGAGTCCATTGACACCATCACGTCCAAATGGCTCATGATGATGAGCTCCTGATACATATTCTCGCAATATTGTGTGGCATTGATACACTGTCGGTATTGGGCAGACCACATGCTCAAATACTTGTCTTCATCATGCCCCTTGCCAAAGAAGAAGATGCGACACTTGGGGTATTTATCCAACAACTGGTGAATCACCTGTTCCATCAGTCGTGGTGGATAGACCTTGCCTTCATGGGCTGCAAAGGGTGCAATGCCAATCCATTGCTCAAAGTTCTTCTTCGGACCTATCTCCTTGGGGAGAAGATTCAGATTTCCCCCCTCCTTAGGGAAGATGGAATGGAATTGCTGTATGTCGACAGGATAGCCTAACTGTCTGAATACTTCCAGATAGTTCTCAAATGTGGTGGGTAGCTGCTTCTTGATTTTCTTTTTATGCGATACCAGATGGCGACGATCTTTGCGATGCTTGTTGATATGCTCCACACGATAGCGGCCTAAGTTGAAACGCATGCGCAGATACTCTGAGCGAAGTACATTATGAAGGTCGGCTACCTTGGTAAATTGCTTGGCTACCAAACGGCGATAGAGTGCATTCAAACCCTTGATGCCATGATACTCTATCTTGAGGTCTGCCTCCATGAAATTCACGTTGGGTGCCAGATCATCGAATAAAGTACGGGCATAGGCGCGACTCAGCACAGTAATACGTACGTCAGGATACTGATTAGCCAATGACCAAACCACAGGTACAATCATAGCAATGTCGCCCAACGACGAGAAGCGGATAACAAGAATATGCTCTTTCTTCATGTTCTTACCTCTTACCGCTTATTTCTTGTAAAGTATGGGATTCGTAGCGGGGTCGTTATACATCTTCATCTGACGGTATACCTTCATATACTTCCGTCCGGCTTCGATATCTTCCAGCAACTGGTCGATAGCCAGTGAGAGGTCTTTCTGCTGCTCCAAAAGCACCTGCAGCTTATCCTGACATTTGGCGATATGGTCTGATGAGGCATCCTGACGATCCACCTGCTCCTGCATGTGGTAAATCTTCAAAGCCAAAATACTCAGACGGTCAACAGCCCATGCGGGACTCTCCGTATTCAGTCGTGCATCATCCAAGGGCTTCACATGACTGTAATACTGACGGAAGTAGGAGTCGATTTCCTCTACGAGGTCTGTACGGTCCTGATTGCTTCTGTCGATTCGCCGTTTCAAAGCCAATGCCTCTACGGGATCGATATGAGGATCACGGATGATATCTTCGTAGTGCCACTGAACGGTGTCAATCCAGCATTTCAGATAAAGACGATATTCGATGCTCTCTCTATCGTATGGATTATGGATAGGGGTATCGACATTATCAGTCAGATGATAGTCTTTAATCACCTGATTGAAGATTTCATTAGCACGCTTTGTAAATGACATTGTCAAAAAAATGATTAGTTTGAATTGCAAAGCTACAATAAGTTTTTGAATTAACCAACGAATTAGTGATATTTTAGTCCATTTTTTGCATTTTTAGTGTTGGTAACGCACACAAAAGACCGAAAATATGCACAAATATACCCCATTTGTGCAAAAGTTAGTGAGTTTTCCTTAAAAAAATTTGCGTAACTCAAAGAAAATGTGTTACTTTGCACCCCGAAAGCGAAAAAATCGCAATTTTTTCAAGATAGCAAATACATTATTAACATTTTAAAGAAAGAAAATTATGTCAGAAATTGAAAGCAAAGTAAAGGCTATTATCGTAGACAAACTGGGTGTTGATGAGGCTGAGGTTAAGCCCGAGGCAAGTTTCACAAATGATCTTGGTGCTGACTCTCTGGATACCGTTGAGCTCATCATGGAATTCGAGAAGGAGTTCGGTATTTCTATCCCCGACGATAAGGCTGAGAAGATCGGTACTGTAGGTGATGCTATCGCTTATATCGAGGAGAACGCAAAATAAATAAGTTCACAACATAATGGTTGTTTCGTATCACGAAGCAACCATTATGCTTTATTTTTAGCTTATGGAATTAAAAAGAGTAGTTGTAACAGGTTTGGGCGCAGTGACACCAGTCGGCAACACTCCAGAAGAGATGTGGAACAACCTGCTCAACGGAGTTAGCGGCGCAGCACCTATTACACTTTTTGATGCAAGTAAATTCAAAACACAGTTCGCTTGTGAGGTGAAGAACCTCAATATCAACGATTTTATCGACCGCAAGGAGGCTCGTAAGATGGACCGCTATACCCAGCTGGCCATGATTGCCGCCAAGCAGGCTGTCGAGGACAGTAAGATGGATCTCGATACTGAAGACAAAAACCGCATTGGTGTGGTCTTTGGCGTAGGTATCGGTGGAATTAAGACCTTCGAGGAAGAAGTGAAGTACTATGGCGTACACGAGGCCGATGGTCCTAAGTTCAATCCGTTCTTCATTCCGAAGATGATTGCTGACATCGCAGCTGGTCAGATTTCTATTCAGTATGGCTTCCACGGCCCCAACTATATCACCGCTTCTGCTTGTGCTTCTTCTTCAAACGCACTCGCTGATGCTTTTAACCTCATTCGTTTGGGTAAAGCCAATGCCATCGTAGCAGGTGGTGCTGAGGCTGCTATCTGCGCTACAGGTGTAGGTGGTTTCAATGCCATGCATGCCCTCTCTACCCGTAACGATGAGCCAGAGAAGGCCAGCCGTCCGTTCAGCGCTAGCCGCGACGGATTCATCATGGCTGAGGGTGCCGGCTGCCTGATTCTCGAGGAACTTGAGCACGCTAAGGCACGTGGTGCGAAGATCTACGCAGAGATGGTTGGTGCAGGTATGAGTGCTGATGCGCATCATATCACTGCTTCTCATCCGGAAGGTCTTGGTGCCAAGCTCGTGATGCAGAACGCCCTTGAGGATGCTGGCATGAAGCCTGAAGATATCGACTATATCAACGTTCATGGCACTTCTACCCACGTTGGTGACATCTCTGAGGCCAAGGCCATCAAGGAGGTGTTTGGCGATGCTGCCTTTAAACTCAACATCTCTTCTACCAAATCAATGACTGGTCACCTGCTGGGTGCTGCTGGTGCCGTTGAGGCTATGGCTACTGTCCTTGCAGTGAAGAACGACATCATTCCTCCCACCATCAACCACGAGGAGGGCGATGAGGATCCAGAGATTGACTATAATCTGAACTTCACATTCAACAAGGCCCAGAAGCGTGAGGTGCGTGCTGGTCTCAGCAATACCTTCGGCTTTGGTGGTCACAATGCTTGTGTTGTCTTCAAGAAGTATGTGGATTAATAACATCATTGACCATATCAAGCTCCCTTTCCGCAAGGAGAAGGAGCTTTTTTCTTCTCTTTACGAGATACTCGGATTCTATCCCCACAATATCGAGTATTACCGTCAGGCGCTGATGCATAAAAGCATTGGCAGGCGTAACGACAAGGGCAAGCCATTGAATAATGAGCGCTTGGAGTTCTTGGGCGATGCCATCCTCGATGCTATCGTGGGGCATATCGTCTATTCTCAGTATGAGGGTAAGCGTGAGGGTTTTCTCACCAACACCAGAAGCAAGCTCGTCAGTCGTGAAACCTTGGGTAAGCTCGCCAATGAGATGGGTCTCTCACAGCTCATCCTCTCAGCAGGACGCAGCAATTCCCATAACAGCTATGTGGGTGGTAATGCTTTCGAGGCTCTGGTAGGTGCCATATATCTGGATCGTGGCTACGATGCCTGCATGTGGTTCTGGCAGAATCGCGTGCTGGGCAGATTCATCAATATCGACAAGGTAGCCTTCAAGGAGGTCAATTTCAAGTCGAAGCTGTTGGAGTGGAGCCAGAAGAACAAGGTGCGTATGGAGTATCGCATGCTGAAGCAGAAGTTGGATGATAATGGTAGTCCGATTTTCAGTTTCCAGGTGGTTATCGAGGGTATAGAGGGCGAACGCGGCTCAGGCTATTCCAAGAAAGAGGCACAGCAATTAGCCTCGAAGGAGACCTTACAGAAGCTGAAGCGCGAACCTCAATTTGTGGATGCTATCTTCAAGGCGAAGTCTGATCGCACAAAGATGGAGGAAACACCCACGATGCTCGTGCCTGATCCAGAGAAAGAACAGGAGGATTTTATCATCGAGCAGGAGGATTTGAGGAAAGAGGAAAGTGGAAAGAGGAAAGAGAATACCCCTTCCACAGACCCAAGCGAAGAAGGTAATCCAAACTCTCAACTCTCAACTCTCAATTCTCAATTCGAAGACGACTTCGACCTCTCCGATATCTCTCACAAAGAGAAATCACGCGAAGATATTATCGCTGAAGCAGAGGCTGCAGCCTTTGCAGAAAGCTAACTTTTCATTCCCAGACTGGGAACATTTGATTCCCACGGTGGGAATGAAAAGTTCCCAACGTGGGAATAATTTTAGAAGTTCACACCAATCGTTGCGAAGAGGCTGCCCGTATGGGCATCGTCAAAGTAGTCACGACTGATATTTGACAGACCAAAGTCGTAGCCCACTTCCGCATAAAGATAGTTGAACTGGAAGCCACAACCCACCTTAATACCTCCGTCGAAGCGTTGGAAAGCATCGTCGTCGTAGGAGCTATAGGCCTGACGATGACCAAAGTCCTTAATCTTACCACCTACGCCTGCTGCGACATAGCCGCCTAAGAATGGCTGAATGCTCAAATCGCGGTCCACACGATAGTCGTATTTCAGCAACAGCGGCACTTCCAGATAGTCCAGATTATATGTGAACTTCCTGCCATCGTAGCTGCCCTTTCCACCTTTTTCTATATAGGAGAGACCCGTCTCGAAGTAGACAGGTGCATGAGGTGCTACTTGGAATCCACCTACAACGCCTACGTTCAGGCCTGTACGCATCGTTCCACCATCGAGATACTTGTCGTCGGAACTGACTGTTGAGAAAGCTCCTCCAATTCGGAAGCCGAAATACGAGTTAACAGGGTTGTGACGGTAACTTGTGCGCGTATAGGTGCTGCGTCCGTAGGTAGAACCGTAGTAGCGGGGTCGTCCGTATTGTGCCATCATTGGCAACGTGAGCATCAGGCTCAACATAGCAATCATTATCCTTTTCATAAGCAAACATTTTAAAGATTTCACGCTGCAAAATTAAGCAGAAACCTATAACACTAAAAAGGATTTCCCCTAAAAGAAAATGGAAAATCCCTAATGACTAACACTTTTTTGGATTGATAAGTGAGTATTATGGTATTTCTTTGTATCTTTGCACAAAAATTGTTAAATCCTTCGTCTTAAATGCAAGTTTTTCAAGTTTTCGAGTTTTATGGATAAGAACATAAATTACAATGAAGATGAAAATAAGATTTAATCGTTGGTATAATGCCGTTTTGACTGCTTTGCTGTCGATGTTGGGTTATGGTTGTTCTACTGGAGAGCCTGTGGAGTATGGTACTATTGAGGAATATGGCTGTCCATACACTGACTATATCTTCAAAGGTACCGTCACAGATGAAGCAGGCACGCCCGTAAAAGGCATCAAGACATCGCTGAAAAGTGTATTTGATAATGAGAATGAGCATTATGTCTTAGGGTTGGACTCTGTACAGACAGATGAATCAGGTAGTTATCAGTTGAAGTACGTTGGTATGAAGGATCGTAGTCTTAAGGTTATCGTCGAGGATATCGACGGTAAAGATAATGGTGGCGAGTTCCTCAGCGATACGCTCGACATCGACTATAATAAGGCCATACAAACGAAAAAGGGCGATGATCATTGGTATACAGGTGTCTATGAAATTTCTCAGGATATCAAACTGAAGAAGAAGTAATGAAGCCGACGCCCCTGACTCTACGCAAGAAACTGGCTCTTGAACTCTGGCGACAACAGCAGAACATCGTGCGCGAGGAGCATCCCTTGAAACAATTGTTTTGGGAATGCACTTTGCGTTGCGACCTGAAATGTCGTCATTGCGGTAGCGACTGTAAAATGAAGTCTGAGAGCAACGATATGCCCAAAGAAGACTTTTTGCACGTACTCGACACCATTGCTGCAAAGACAGATCCCCACAAGGTGTTCGTTGTCATTTCTGGAGGCGAGCCCTTGATGCGACATGATATCGAAGAATGTGGAAGGGCCATTTACGAGAAGGGTTTCCCTTGGGGTATGGTGACCAATGCGTTGCATCTCACGCCTCAACGTTGGCAAAGACTACTGCAAGCAGGCATCCATTCGATAGCCATCAGTCTCGACGGCTTAGAGGAAGACCACAATTGGATGCGGGGTCACAATCAGAGTTTCCAGATGGTAAGTCAGGCGATTGATATGCTTGTCGCCACAGAGGGTTTCCTTTTCGATATTGTTACCTGTGTCAATCGTCGTAATTATCCGAAACTTGATGAGATCAAGGAATTCCTGATTTCAAAAGGCGTCAAACGTTGGCGGCTCTTCACTATCTTCCCCGTAGGCCGTGCAGCCCTTGATTCAGATATGCGATTGACGAATGAAGAATTTCGTGGCGTGTTTGAGTATATCAAACGCGTGAGAAAAGAGGGACGTATCCGTGCAGACTATGGCTGCGAAGGCTTTCTTGGCAATTATGAAGGCGATGTACGCAGCCGGCTCTTCTCCTGTCAAGCTGGTGTGACGGTGGGTTCCGTGATGGCTGATGGTTCTATAGCTGCCTGTGCCAGCATACGGGCAGACTATAATCAGGGTAACATCTACGAAGACAATTTCATGGAGGTGTGGGAGAACCGCTATCATCCTTACCGTAATCGCGAATGGATGAAGAAGGATGAATGCGCCAAGTGCAAATACTTCCGCTATTGTCAAGGCAACGGCATGCATCTGCGCGATGGCGAGGGCAAGCTTTTGCTTTGCCATCTTCATCGTCTGCAAGGACGGTAAGTAGAAAAAGACTAAGTAACACTGTGTTATTTTGCCCCGATTTCCACTGTTTTGGCCAAAACTGAATACCACTTTTTGAGTTTTGGCCAAAAGTCGATTCAGTGGCCAAACATTCTGAGAAGAAAAACACAAAAAAGAGAACAACCTGCTGAAAATCGCCGTAATTTTGCAGTTACGGGCTACTGGACCTGTCACTGTGAGTCTATAATTTGTCTCGGAGTAATTGACGTGGTTTTAATACCAGAATTGGGTATATTACTCAGATGCTGCGCCTATGTTCAAAAAATGTGAAAGTTTTGGATAATCCAGTAAAAGTGATTACCTTTGCACGCAAATTGACCAACGATATGAAACAGAAGTATGCAGTCATTGTGTTCATGGTGCTGATAGCAGCATCGGGATTGACGAGTCTCAGCAGCTATAGAGCTACGGAACGTCTGGTAGAGGACGATATGAGTCAGGCTCTTGCCTTGGCGCTCGATGAACAGCAGAGTGATGTCATCAGTGCAGACACCATCCGAGTGTTCAACAGTCATCTGCAATTGAGCCAGTTGCGTGGTCATGCGATGCTGGCAGTTGATACCAGGCAGAAGGGATTCCGTTGTGAGGCCAAGTGTTCAGCAGCAACCGTCTTCTCGATGTCGGAGCAGCGACCAGCATTAGTGCTTTGGATGACAGCGATGCTTTGGGCGGTATTCTGCTTCTATCGTCGCAAGCAGGTCATGCCGATGCTGACGGGTGTACAGCAATATGGAGGCTTGAACTATGCCGAGTCTGAAGCTCGCTTCTTCGATGCAGAAGGCCAGCATGTAAAACTCACGCCCATGCAGCAGCAACTGATGGAAATGTTCTTCCGTTCAGAGGCGCACCTCTTGACAAAAACGGAGATCTGCGATGCCCTCTGGCCCAAGAAAGAAGATGCCAGCGAGACGCTCTACACCCTTATCCGTCGCCTGAAGCCTATCATCGAACAGCATTCCGACCTGAAAATCGAAGCAGACAGAGGGAAAGCTTATGAGTTGAAAGTCAGATAGTTATCCTGACGTCAGGTAAATGTCAGACAAATGTCAGGCAATATATTTGCCTAATAATCCATCTCTTCATACCTTTGCAGAAAAATTGCAAGTATGAAGAGATTTTTGTTTCTGATCATGTTGGCTTTTATAGCAGGAATGGCTTATGTATCTGTCCATGAAAAGGAGGATAACACCTCTCTACCTCAAAAGATGGAACGGGCGATGAGGCTCACTAAGATGATGGAGTATCAGGATGACGACTACGATTATATCATACGTTATCCTGGGTTCTTTGAGCAGACGGATGATTCGCTTCTGGAAAAGGGATGTTGCCGATTCAGCTTTTGGCAAGACAACATTGAGATTGTGCAAACGGCTTTTGTGGAAAACAATGCTGACAGCCTGACCCTGGACCAAGCGATGGCGAAGTACGCATCTGAACTACATGCTTCCCAACAACTCAAAGGCAACGACTATTTTATCCTCTCTGGCCATCTTCGCAGTGATACTGGCCATATCACAGGCCGTCGCTTCTACGCCAAATTCGTACAGCATCGCAAACTCTGGTTCGTACAGACCTTAGCCTATCCGGAAGAATGCGAACAAGCTATGCAACGATTGATTAAAGAGATAAGAGAATGGACAGTATGGCAAGATGTTAAATAGTTATAAACGAAGTTTGGTTATGACGTTCCAATGTGTCTTATAGACGTAATGCAATAAAAGAATGAAGAAAAGTGCATTTGAACTTCAGGCCCGAACGTGGCGAGAAAAGGTTCTCAGTATAAGCCGACACTACGGGGCGGACAAGGATGAGGCAGAAGACATCGCACAAGATGTGATGCTTCGCCTATGGCAGATGCACGAAGAACTGGAACGCTTTCAGTCGATTGAAGCCATTGTGACCCTGATGGCGAAACATCTGCTGAGAAACCGTCAGAGGCGACGGTCAACAGAAACGCTGGATGCAGCCATCATTATAAGCCTGGACACCAGTCCGCACGATGAACTGGAAATGAAGGAAAACGAAGAATGGCTGACAGCAAAGCTCCATCAGTTGCCCACCACACAGCGCACCTTATTATATATGCGACAGGTGGAACGGCGAAGTCACGAAGAGATAGCCCGACTGTTAGGCATCGAAACAGCGTCAGTAAGTACGCTTTTGGCAAGGGCAAGACGAACAATATTAGAAGAAATCAAACGGAGGAATCAGATATGATACGTTACACCAAAGAATATATCGGAAAGCTGCTGGACAAATATATGGACGGCACTTCGACACTCGACGAGGAGGCCATCCTCAGCGAGTACTTCCGAGGAAAAGACATTCCTCAGGAATGGGAGGACTATCGCCAGCTCTTCCAAGAAATAGAGGAAATGAGACCACAGCCCCAAACTATCAAAAGCAGGATGGGCAGGCCTTACAAATGGATTGCCATTGCAGCCTCCTTGCTAATACTCGTAGGTATCGGTTTTGGCGTGCGTCAATATCAGAACCAGCAAGAGCAATATGCCATCTATGAGGGCAGCTATATCATCCGCGACGGTAAGAAGATAACGGATATCAAGCAGATCCTGCCAGAATTGAAAGCTACAGAACAGGAAGTCTCGGAAATATTGAAACAACAGAATAATAATCAAGAAATTCCAACGATATGAAAGCAAAACATTTAATTTTAACTGTAATGGCTGCGTTTTTTACCTGCAGCCCAGTGATGGCCCAGAGCCGCATCGATAAGATTGTGGACGAACTGGAACAGAAAGGTGTTGATACCAAAAAGGTCGTGAGACGCGACCCGAAGACAAAGAAACCGTATTCCATTGTGAAAAGCCTCACCTTTTACAGCAAAGATAGTAATTACGCCAACCGTCTGAAAGAGGCATTCCGGAAAGATGCCGAAGATGCCATAGAAGAAAGGGTGGAGAAAAAAGGCAATAACTATAGGCTTATCTTTGTAGACGGTGAGAAGAGAACCACTTACTACCTTAATATTCAGGAGCGGCAAGATAAGGATCCACGCGTTGATTTGAGGATTAACATGGATGGTGATGCCAAGGGGTTCAACAATCTCAACGGTATTATGGACTTCTTTGGAAGCGATGCCAATGAAATCAAAAACTACAGGTGGTCACTTGATAGTATTCGCGATATGATGCGGAACTCAGATTTAACCCCAGGCCAAATAGTAACGGAATTAAAGAATCGGAGTTATACCGTTGATCAGATACGTCAGATGCGCGAGCAAGTGTCGAAAGGCAAACAAAAGAAATAACACGATGAAACATATTGGAATGATTGTACTCTCGCTGCTTCTGGTAGCGAGAGTAGGGATAGCTACGGCCCAAACGGACTCAACAAATGTGAAAAATGATTCTATCACATGGAATCAGGAACTGGAAGGCATCGTTGTCAAAGCTCAGAAGCAATTGGTTAAACAAGAGATTGACCGCATTGCCTACGACGTGCAAGGCGATGAAGAGTCGAAGACACAGACTGTGATGGACATGCTGCGCAAGGTGCCGATGGTGACGGTAGATGGGCAGGATAACATTCTCGTCAAAGGCAATAGCAAATTCAAGATTTATAAGAACGGACACCTTGACCCCAGCCTGACAAAGAATGCCAAGGAAGTGTTGAAGTCGATGCCAGCTTCGATGGTGAAACGAATTGAGGTCATTACTGATCCAGGGGCACGTGAGGATGCCGAGGGGGTAGATGCCATTCTGAACATCGTAATGGTGGATGGTTCAAAAATGCAAGGAATAACGGGTGTTGTTTCGACTACATACACTTCGCTGAATCATCCTAATTTCTATTCCTCCCTGACGGGACAGATGGGGAAATTGCTGATGTCTGTGGATTATGGCTATGGTGGTATGTCGGAGCGTGAAACAGAGAGTATTTCAGAAATTGATCGTACGTATCTCGATACTGGCAACCGAATGTTGGCGCATTCTAACGGCACAAACCCTGGTGGCATCCACTATGCCAATCTTAATGCCAGCTACGATATGGACTCGCTCAATCTGATTTCTGCCTCATTTGGCGGCTATTTCTACAAGCTGGATGTAAAAGGTGACAGTTGGACTTCTCTGTACAATCCCTCCAATCAAGCACTTTATAGCTTCAGTAATCATTACTGGATGCCAGGTTACATCCACCGGTCATGGAACGGACGGTTAGATTATGAACACAAGATGCGTCGAAAGGGCGAGCGGTTCACTCTCTCTTACATGCTCGCCTTGACGCGTCAACATACGGACCAGGAGAATACCTACTCAGAACTGGATAACGCTCCATTCTCTTATATTGGGAACTTACAAACAGAAAGGGAGCGTTTTACAGAGCATACACTGCAAGCTGACTGGTTGCGACCTCTGGGCAAAGGACATCAGTTGGAGATGGGCACCAAATATATTGACCGTAACAACAATAGTCATAACACCCAGAATTTCTATGGAACTGATCTTCTGACGAATGACGAGTTCCAGCACACCACCCGTGTATTGGCTGGCTATGCCGACTACATCTTTAATAGCGAGAAATGGTCGGCCCGTGCAGGATTGCGATATGAGTATAGTTTTATGCGAGGCAGTTATCCTGATGGGAAAAGTGAAACGTTTGACAAACACTTAGGCGATTGGGTGCCACAGGCAACATTGAAATACCAGTTGACGGATGCCCAATCGCTGAAACTGAACTATACCACTAGCATCAACCGTCCTGGCATTTCCTATCTGAATCCTGCTGTTGTCACATCGCCCTCTATCGTTCAGCAGGGTAATCCAGAATTGACAAGTTCGCACAACCAGCGCATCAGCCTCATCTATTCGTATATCCTTCCGCAGCTGACATTGCAGATTGCTCCTGCCTATAACTTTTCATCTGGCGGCATCAGCTCCGTGCAGACAGCGAAAAACGACATACGTTATTATACTTATGATAATATCTTGCGCTATCGCCGCTTTTCGGTTGAGCAATATGTGCAGTGGAAGCCCTTTGATGGCACGACATTCGTCATCAACAACAATCTCCGCTATGAGCATAATGAGAATCCAAACCTTGGTTATCGCACGTTTGGATGGTCAGACAATTACTACATCAACTTCTCTCAGAATCTGCCTTGGAAATTGAGGCTTAACCTGAGCGTCTATGGCAAGATAGGTCATAGTCCGTCTGGCATTTACTACATGCAGCATTCCTATTATGACTACTATGCCTCGTTGCAGCGTTCGTTCTTAAAGGATGATCGTCTGACAGTGCGACTCGGTGCCAACACCCCCTTCGATAAATATTTGCCTTCGGAGGCTGAAGCCGTAAATGGCGACTATCGCGATTATCAGAAGTCTTGGAATCGGGGCCGTTCGTTCACTCTTTCCGTCACCTGGCGCTTCGGCTCGCTGAAGAATGGCGTCAAAAAGACTGAGCATAGCATCGACAACGATGATGTGGTAGGCGGCATAGCAAAAGGACAATGACCTCTGCGCCTTGTAACAGAAGGACGGTTCTTTTGTTATATTACAACGACAGTATTCGAAATCAGTCTCTTTCCTCCTTGCCTTAACTCAGGCTTGACCCCGTCGTGACACGGAATAATATTGGTACTGTTATAGGCGCTTCTATCAGTTTTAATGTCTTTAATAATATATATGATTCTACAAAGATAAGTCTTTTTCTTAAAAAACAAAAATAGTTAGTACTTAACTGGTGCATAAAATGATTATATATACTAATATAATATTAAATATTACTGACATCCGACATAATATTAGTTTATTTATCTGTTATTCAATGATATACGATTTTACTTACCGACATAAAACCGACATAATACTGACATATTACTGACATAAAACCATCATAATAAGACTCCTTTGGGATTAAGAGGCACTTATAATGCCAGCCCTAAGGGGAGCGAATGGACGAATGAGACTTAACAATCTTCAGCATTAAGTTAACTCTTGAATTCTCTAGAGAATTAAACGCTTTAGTTAGTCCTTACGATTGCAAAACCTAGGGTTATTGGTTAGATTCTCTAGAGAATTCAACAGCTAGTATTAATCTGAAATAGTGTGAGAGTCAAGTATCGAATCAGCGAGCTCCCTAATGAGATGTCATTGGCATCAATATGAGGGAAAAACGTGCATGATATGTCGGTAATATGTCAGTATTATGTCGGTTTTATGTCAGTATACCAGATAACATTTAATAGATATTATATTGATTATAAGACATTTACCTTATAAACTATGTCGGATGTCAGTATATTTAGAATTTTCTTATATACTTGATTGTCTTATCATGGATTGAGACAAATTGAGATTAGTGCGCCTGGTTTTTACTTAGGCGCGCGTATTCCTCGCGGGCTTTGGCCATATCGTCGAGAAATTCCTGACTGGTGTGCAGACGGGCATAGCTGGCTGAGGCCAGAGTGATGGCGGCATCGACATCCGTCTGCCAGTGATAGCCGAGGATGACGCGGCTCTTTCCCCATTCATAACCCAATTTCAACAAGGCATCTTGTGCTGCAGGATTGATTTCTGCCAGTAGCAGGGCCATTCCCCAACCTCGGATGGTATGTCCGGAAGGGTAGGAGCCGGAATTGCGCAGTTCCTCTTCTTCCTGAGGAACAGGTGTTGTCTCGTTCATCCTGACATAAGGTCGCTTGCGCATATAGGTCTCCTTGGGATGGACAGCACTCAGACGTAGGGTGGGAATCGCCTTCAACAGCATCTTGTAGATAGCGGGCGTTGTCTCTCTTGAGATGGTCATACCAAAGGGTTTGCTGAAAAGGGCCGCCATTTCAGATACTGACGTCACCACATGGTCGATGGCTTCTTGTCCGCGTTCTGTGTTGCGGATGGTCTTACCCCACATATATTGGGCGTAATCGCTGATGAACAGTATCGATGTGGTGTCGGGCGGTGATGGCAGGAAGACGACACCATTGGGCATCTCGTCAGCGGTGAAATAGGTGCTCCTAAACTGAGCGTTGACATTTACAGCAGCGATGACGGCTGCAAAGAGGGCGATAAGAATTCTTTTCATATAGTCTTATTTTTTATGATTTCTGTTAGATGTTGATACCGTAATTCTGTTTCAGTTCGCTCATCACGAAGGTACTCTCGATAGAGGCCAGACTCTCTATCTCGCCGAGTTTGTTGAGCACAAACTCCTGATATTGTTTCATATCGCGTGCACGAACCTTTAATAAGTAGTCGTAGGCGCCCGAGGTGTTATAGCACTCGGTGACTTCGGGTATGCGCTGGATACGACGGTTGAATGCGTCGGCTATCTCGTGGTTGATCTGCTTGAGTTTCACTTTGCAGAACACTTGCAGACCTTGACCCAGCATCTCTGGATCGAGGATTGCCACATACTTCTTAATATAGCCTTTCTTCTCAAGTCGTTTTTGACGCTCAAAGACGGGTGTTGGGGTCAGATG
>Ga0247610_10002174_pt1 | contig 23117 bp, 16 predicted proteins | sample 174DNAGHGhighgp2_FD_193483 | JGI IMG/M metagenome (GOLD analysis project Ga0247610, IMG submission 193483) | Sheep rumen microbial communities from Palmerston North, Manawatu-Wanganui, New Zealand - 1742 DNA GHGhigh gp2 | ecosystem: Host-associated > Mammals > Digestive system > Stomach > Rumen...
TGTTATCCAATATAGGTTCTTCGTGATTGAAGTAGTTGAAATACAAATCATCAAACACATAACTCTCTTCTAATAAGTTATATTTCTTCCTTATTTCTTCAAGTTTCTTGAATTCAAAATAACAAGGATAATGTGTGGTATAGTTTATGTGTGGCAAGCCTTCCTTGTCAAGCAGTTGCCTTGTCTTCCACTTGTCATAATTCCAATATGACTTTGGCGCTTTCTCATTTCCAACGAATGTTGTATTATGATAGTATATCCTTGTTATGTCTGACAATTCAAATGGTTTAATAGCATATTCATCGTCAGTCATATAGATGAATCCATCATATATCTGTGAATACATTCTTGACACCACGTTGAATTTGTTCTGAATATCAAGGTGTGGATTATATTGTCCTTCTTTCTTTTCTTTGGTTGGGCACTCTATGAACTTAACCCAAGGAAATTCATCTTTTAACTGTTCATCAAATTCTCCAATTACCACAAAACGGTAATTAAATTGACAGAACTTCCTCCACCCATTTAAGGCAATTCTGATTTCATTACCTTGAGAGCCACTTTGTTTGTATGGTAATACAACCAATGTTTCCTTATTCAAGTCATCTAATAACTCTTGTTTAAGTGGAAGCATGTCTTGATTTATTCTAAAGAACATATCGATAGTTCTTGCAAATCCCATAAAATAGCCTCTTTTCCTTTTGCTAATATATTCCTCCCAAGATTTTGTGATATAATGCTTGATGTATATCTTGTCATATACAATTTTTGTCCTTATATTACTGAAATCAGTTCTACACCAATGACATTCATCTGACGGTTGATGATTGTTTTTAAAATATGTTTCTTTAAATGTATGCAGATTATAACAAGTCTTTGTTGTCCATTCAAAAACAGAATGTCCAAGATAATTTGATTCTTTTGTATATATGTCTAATACACCCTTACTATCATAATTGGGCTTTAAAACGTGCCCATTTGCACCAAATATCTTCCATTGGAGAACTATACCATCATAACCTTCAAACTCACTCAAAACCTCTGAAATTGACTTATATGGTGTTATAAATTCATCAATGTCAATAACGAAACACCAATCATGCTCACAATTATTTTTTATCCATGTCAATGCTTTTGGAAAATATATTTCTTGAGGATTTCTCTTCTTCGTTAATTTAAACTCCTTTACCCTTTTCTTCTCGTCTTCATCAAGCACTGCCGTTACACTGTACAATGACACCATATCACCGTACTTGTCACATATCTCCTTATGCGATTCACTATCAATGTCTTCGAATATAAATATGTGATTGACACCAAGGTCAAGATGATATTTTATCCATTCATCAAGGTATTGGTGTTCATTCTTTATAACAGTAAGTATGCAAGATGTCATATCATTATCTTTTTATATAAATATCAGTGTGTAATTATTTGGTATAATTCATCATTTTATTCATCCATTCAGTTAACCCTTCTTTGATATTATACTTTGGTCTGAAACCAAACCATTCATATAGCTTATTTGGCTTTGCCAATGTTGTCTTAACATCATAAGATTTCTCGCCCTCATAAACCACCTTGTCAAAGGTTGGGTTTATAATTCCCTTCAATATGTCAATCAACTCATTAACAGTTGTGGATTTGCCATATCCAATATCAAAGACCTCATTCTTCCAATCCTTGTCAGACTCAAGTATAAGGCTTATTGCCTCACAAATATCATCAACATAAGTGAAATCCCTTGATTGAGTACCATCACCATAAACATGTATTTGTGCGTTGGCTTTCATCGCCTTTATAAACTTACTGATTGCAAGGTCTTCCCTTATTCCTTCTCCATAGACTGTAAAGAACCTTAACCCTGTAAACTTAATATTAGGGTATAAATTAGAATACATCGCAGCTTGCAACTCATTCGTTGCTTTGCTGACAGCATAAGGAGATTTCTGTGTGCCATCATCGCCATACACCGAACTTGATGATGCATAGATGAAATGCTTCACATTATACTTTATCGCTGCCTTTGCTAATATATCAAACCCTATTATATTATTGGTTAGTACTTCTTCAGAATGTTCAACAGAATACCCAACACCTGCAATTGCTGCAAGATGAATTATAACGTCTATATTATTGGAATTAAATACACTTTTTATATACTCCTTATTTAAAACATCATTTCCATCTTTTAAATCAATACCAATTATTGAATGTTGTTTATTAAGTCTTTTAATAAGATTATTACCTATAAATCCTTTATAACCTGTTATTAATATATTCATTTAATAATATATGTTTCTATAAAAAATTTGCCTTATTTATTTCTTCAATTCCTCAACCAAATTATCAACACCATTTGCAACATTAAAGTATATTTTTTCAAATTCAATACTACTTTGTGTTCTTTTACTCTTAACAACACTCATAACAATATAACATTTATTCTTTCTCTATAATTATTTATCTAATTTAAATTGTGGGTATCATTGCTACCCCACACGAGGGTAGCAATGTTTAGTAAAATCCTTTTTATGCAAAAAGGATAAGCGCAGCCACGTAAAGGGCATTAGATGCAGTGGGAGAGTCCGCATGGCCAAAGCGGCCCACACGGCAGGCACTAGAAGACGAAGCAACGTCACGTAGCCAAGGATAACGACCCTCGAATATCTCGTTCATGTTGTACACTCTGAACACATCAAGCTGTCTGCAAGCTTCACCTGTATCATATCCACTTGAACTCCATACAGTTGAACCATACACTTGTACCTCTGATAGGGCGCATATCTCTTGGTTAGCATACCAAGCCCAACTACTTGCGCAGCCACTTGCATCACCAAAGCGATTATATCCACTTGTATTAACAGCAGTTGAATATAACTTATAATGATTCTTTATGTTACCACTTCCAAGGTCTGTCTTAACGTTTGGGAGAACTGTATTGGTTAAGTAATAATGAAGGTCACAGCTAGCATAGCCAGCAGCAGATGAACCTGTTGTCCATGTGCCTCCTGTTGAATAACTATTCTGACTTGTGTATGTATTTCCAGCTGTATTCCAAGCGTGAGTATCATTAGTATCAACTATAATACCAATATGATTTATATTCAAACGATAAGGCGTTGAAGTACCCTTCATTGTGTTAAGTCCAGCAATTACATAGTTATATGTTTTACCATCATGAGTTACAGAATAATAATCACCGACCTTCATTCCATATTTTTCAAGACATTGGTCTGCGATTGCACTCTTCAAAGTATTAACAAAATATGTCATTCCACTAGCTGTAAAATCTTTTCTTGTTCTACGTGCCAAGTATGCTGTGGCATCAAGTTTTCTCTCGTCAAGGTCTATCAACGCATTTGACATCACCAATTCATTCTCTGCAACAACCTTTGTTGCAATTGGTGCTGTTGAACCACTGTTTGAAGGGGTGATTGCAGATATGACATCACTTGTGTTAACCTTGCCTTCCAATGCAGCATTAACTTGTGTTGCACTTGAATAACTGCTTGCGTCTTGGTAAGCCATTGTTCCAACTGAACTAGTAATACCATCAAGATATGCCTTATTACTATGTGTATGACTATTAGTAGCTGCTCCATCCCAATTACTTACCTTAGTCGATGTAATACCGCTGATTGCTGCAATATTGGTAGCCAATGAGTCAAGATTAGTCTTCTCTGTAGTTGTGAAGTGCATGGCAGTATCGGCAGTATGTCCTGTAAATGTTGCACTGTTAACTTTTCCACCTAATGCATTACTAATCTCAGTAGCACCGCTTGTCTCAGACCTGGTATAGTAGTTTGACAAATCAGTCGGTGTATATGCTGATGCATCAAGTTTCCTCTCATCAAGGTCTGTCAATGCAGCAGATACAATTTCCTCATTCTCAATGATTACATTAGTGATTGATGATGATGTGAAGCCACTTCCTACAAGGTTATCAATTTCTGTCTTATTATAGTAGTTTGATGGGTCAAATATATCTGTCAATGGAATTGAAATATCTTGTTTCCCACTAGCAGTATTAAAGTCGATTATAAGATTGCCATTCTCAATCCTAACATCATCAACCATTCCATCAACAATGAAATCACTTGCATCAATTGTTGCCTTTATTGTATTTCCATGATAGAAATTGATTACCTTAGTAGTGCCACTATCCTCATACTTCGCATCATCGAAGAAATTATCAAGGTCAAGGTTATCTATTCTATCATTAAGGTCATTTAATGCTGAAGAAACAATTTCTTCATTTTCTACAATTACATCTGTAACTGATTTGCCACTGTTTGCACCAGTGAATCCACTACCAAGTTTCTTCTCGCTATAATAGTTGTCAGAAGAAAAAGTGACAACATCACCGCTTTCGTTCAAAATTGATAATGTTTCAACGTTCTCAGCAAAGTTGATGGCTATTTCACCTTCAACCAATGCAGATGCTAATGGTAGTTTAGGACTACCATCTTGATTCTTTTGTTTGCTCTTCTTATGAGAGACAAAATTTGCATTTTTTGCCATAAATCTTTTTTAATAGTTTTTTAATTATTATTAGAAATATAGATTTCAAAAAAGGGTAAGAATACCAGCATAGTTTTTAAAAATCTATTAAAATATATCTTTCTATATAAATATCATATCAAACATAAAAATGGTAAGTAAGGATTACTTATCTCGTTACATTGACGAGCAGATGTATCGTTGGAACACAAGGGAAGAGAATAGTTCCTATCGTTTCCACGATATGTTCAAGAAGGCTTGCAAGCACTTTGACTATTGTGATGTGCTGTCACTGTCTACAGTGGTAGATACTGAATATCGTACCTTCCATAATAGAGTGTACTATGCTTGGTACTGTCGTAAGGCTGCATAAGAAAAGGATAGTCCTTTTGAACTACCCTTATCCTTTATACTACTATTATTACTGTTCTACCTTAGTCCAATTATACTTACCTAAGTAATAATCTCCTGTACCCATCCATACATTATAGCCACTACTACCGCTTGGAACATATAATGTACCACCTGTTTTAATATTGTAGAATGTACCACTACCAATCGTAGGTGCTGTTGTTGCATTGGATGTTATACTTGTAAGACCAGTACAATTAGCGAAAGCACTACCACCAATACTTGTAACACTATTTGGTATTGTTATACTTGGAAGACTTTTACAATTATAGAAAGCACTACTACCAATAGTTGTAACACCACTACCAATAGTACAACTTGTAAGGCCACTACAATTTTGGAAAGCACTAACATCAATAATTATAACACTATCTGGAATGTTTATACTTGCAAGGCCGCTACAACTAGAGAAAGCACTACTACCAATAGTTGTGACGCCACTACCTATGGTACAACTTGTAAGATTCTCACAACCAGAGAAAGCACTACTATAAATACTTGTAACACTATTTGGTATTGTTATACTTGGAAGACTTTTACAATTATAGAAAGCACTACTACCAATAGTTGTGACGCCACTACCTATGGTACAACTTGTAAGACTAGTACAACCATAGAAAGTAGTATCACTAATACTTGTAACACTATCTGGTATTGTTACACTTGTAAGGCCACTACAATTAGAGAAAGCACCATTACCAATACTTGTAACACTATTACCTATGGTTACACTTGTAAGACCAGTACAACTAGCGAAAGCACTAGAACCAATAGTTGTGACACTATCAGGTATATCTATACTTGTTAGACTACTACAACCAATGAAAGCATTACTACCAATACTTGTAACACTATCTGGTATATCTATACTTGTAAGATTAGTACAACCATAGAAAGCACCATTACCAATACTTGTAACACTATCAGGTATATCTATACTTGTAAGACCAATACAATAGGAGAAAGCACCCTGGCTAATATATGTAACACCACTGCCTATAGTTAAACTTATTGCACCACTACAATTTTGGAAAGCATTCTGACCAATACTTGTAACACTATCTGGGATTGTTATACTTGTAAGACCAATACATTCATAGAAAACATAATCACCAATAGTTGTGACGCTATTTGGAATAGTTACACTTGTAAGACTATCACAATAGGCGAAAGCACCCCTACCAATAGTTGTGACACTATTTGGAATAGTTACACTTGTAAGACTATCACAATCACCGAAAGCACTAGCACCAATAGTTGTTGGGTTTGCTAAAGTGTACTTAACTATATGTTCACCTGTTGTTGAGAATGTATATTCACTCACAACTGATGGTAGTTCAACTCCATCTATTTCCATAGCTGAGAATGGAACTTCACTTTCACTACCACTTCCAGAGCCACTTCCAGAACCTCCTCCACTATTACACAACTTTATTGGACTGCCTTCATTATCTACATAATACTTTGCCACAACCTTTGTTTCGGTTGGTGTTGGTGGTACGGGTGAACTTGGATTGTAATGCACCGTGTTATTATCCACTGTAAATGATACATTTGGTAGGATAAAATTTTCAGTATCTGCTGTATAAGTATTATACTGACTCATTGTTTCAAATTTCTTTAAGTAAATTGCCATATTAGCTATATTGTTATTAAAATTATTATTATCATAAAGAAACTTAGATTACGCATAGTAGCCACAATCAATATTTGCTATTCCGAGGGTAATATTACCACTATTATCAGTGTCAACAACTATTGCTGTTGTGCCAGTTGCAGCAGAAGTTGCAGCAATGATTGAAATAGGAGCAACCTTGTTAGCAACAGTTACAGCATTACCATTTACAGATACACCACTGATGTACTCATCCTCAACTACGTCAAGTCTACCATCAAGGTCAGTTAATCCCTCAGCAGTAACTCTCTCATTCTCAGTGATGACAGCATTTGTCTTTTCAAATGCAGTTGCGATTGAATCAGACTCAGCAATACCACTCAATGCAGTAGTGTTCTCAGCAGAGAATCCACTCATCTGAATCTTGTCAGCATCAGTCTGAATATCAGCAGTCTTGTTACCAGCTTCATTACTGATTGATGCTGCAATACTACCATTTGTGGATGTTATAGCAGTGATTGTCTTACCACTAAGTTCTGCAAGGTCATCAGCGTCAGCAATATTTGTTTCTGTAACTGTAACAGCAGTTAATTTACCATTAGCCTCGCTAACAATAACTTGTACGTGGTCAGATGTTGCAGTACCAGCTGTAGTACCACCAGTAACCTCAGCATCAAGACCATCAACAGCAGCAGCGAGAACACCGTCTGCATATCTCTTAGCGCCCTCAACAGAAGTGTCGCCACTTACAGAGTTAGAATCACCACTTAATGCAGTAAGTTGTGCAGTAGCAGTGTTAGCGGTTGTTACGCCATCACCAAGTCTGTTAGAAAGTTCGGTATCAGCAGTCTGTCTGTCGGAAATTTCTTGTGTTAAGTCATCTGCATCAGCGATGTTATCTTCAACTACTGTTACTGTTGTGATTTTACCATCGGTTTCAACAACCTCAACAGCAACATGTTTTCCAGTTGCAACTGTTGTTGTACCACCAGTTGAATCAAGAGCATTAATCTTACGTGTAATTTCGTCCTTGATGCCACTAATCTTGAAACCATCAGCTCCAACTGTTAAGAAAGCACAGGTGTATCTTGGCCATCTTTTTCAGATGCAGAATCAACGACACCGTGAGCAACGCCATTGCTAAATGTTACACCGCTTGCAAATTCAGTCTCAAGGATAAGATGAGATAAATCAATCTCAGTTGTTTGAGTTTCGCCTTCTACATCAATATAAGTGTAAACTAATTTTTGTGTACTTTCATTATAAGTAATACTTACGATATGACTATCTTTTGGAATGTCAATGCTTTCACCAATTTTAGCACCATCTGAGTCACGAAGTTCATAACGAACCTTAACTTCAGCAGGAAGAGTTTCACCAGTAATTTCAACAAGATTAAGATTGGTATAAATACCACCACCTTCGCCATCAAGTTTAATTACATTTTCGCCACTCTTAATATGTACCTTAACATCAGTAGTACTACCATTAGCAGGAGTTACAGTAATAGAACCATCAGCATTGGTAATAGCGTTAGAACCAATTGTATTCTCAAGTTTGCTTAAAGCATCCTCAATGTCATCAGTTGCAGAAATAGCACCAGTTGCTGTTGTGTTCTTAACGTAGCCTGTTAATTTAACATCTTTAATAGCAGTCTTAGAAGCAGATACCTTACCATCTGTTTCTGATACAGCAGTGATAACTTCACCATCACCGCTTACAACAGCCAAATCCATGCCATCAATTTCAGCAGCAATTTCAGCAAGAGCATCCTCTACGGTTGTTGCAGTAAATTTTTGACCACTATCTGCAATGTTTACGAATTCAGCGTTGATAGTACCAGCTGTTGCAGAAATAGCGCCAAGGCTTTCGCTTACAGCAGTAATTGGTTTACCAGCCTCGCTAATAGCAGCTACAGTTGGAAGGGCTTCGGTTGTGCCACTAATCTTACCATCAGCCTCTGTTACTGATTTAACAAAATAACCAGTTTCAGCAATTACTGAACCATCCAATTCATTGATTGCTTCGGTAATTGCAGTATCAACATCACCACTGTTAACAGTATTATCAGTAGTAATATTAACTGCTGTAACTTTACCATCAACCTCAGTTACTTTGACTTGGACATTAGTTCCACCTGAACTAGTAATCTCTGCATCAAGTGCTTGAATAGCAGCTAATATTTTTGCATCTACATCAGCTCCTGCACCCTCAACATCAATAATTGTCAAATGGTGTGTTTCACCTACCACTGCGACATATCCAACGATTGTCTTAACCTCACCACTTACTGTGTAACGAGCAAGCAACGCAGTACCATCGGCTGCTACACCTTTATTGTCCTCCAAGGCTTGACGTGCCAAATCACGTGTCACAAAAGGAGTTTGGTTTCTTAAGAACTTAACGTTCTGTACATTGTTGTTAATTATAGCCATAATTTTTTAAATGTTTATTGATTTATTAATTTTCTATTTTTATGTTAATAATAAATATTTCATTATAATACAAAAGTATGACATTTGTTGTCATAATATATTCATATCAAAGTGGAAATATTTTTATACAAATAAAAAAAGAGCAACCAACTCAATGATTGCTCTTGATATATTATTCATTAACCACGCCACGAACAGCGAAGCCGTAGAAGCGGAGGTAGGTATCCCAGTAAGCATCGCTACTGCCGAAGAGCAAGCTGCAGGCGCGCTGCCTACTACCAGCGTAAAGAGAACTAGACCAATAGTAACCGTTACTGCCTACGTCTTCGACACTGCCATTGTAACAGTTGCCAGCAGCAGGGAAGAATAATGTCTTGGAACTATCTGTTTCATCTGTGCATAATATACCATATACATTGTTAACTTGAGTCCAAGCTGTATTAACAGCATTACTCAATGCAGCCATCTCTGACTGCATTTTTTATATTTGTTTTGCAATTATGCGTCTTTCTTAACGGTATAAATCGTATGTTCAACACCCTCTTCTGTTACAGTTGATGTTTCAACATGATAACCTTCTGCAAGGAAGTTTGTGTGTTCACCTTCTGCTGAATTGTCAGCTGGGTTAAAGTCATAGAATTTACCACCAGTTACAATAATCTTAGCAGTACCGTTCTGATAGTTAGCATCGTAGCAGTTCAACAAGAATGTCTTGTCTTCTCCAAGGTTCTTAAATATACCTTCTGTGATGTTAATTGTTCCAAGATAACAGTAAATCAATTCACCACCGCTTCTATCAGTAACATAAGTTGGTCTTCCAAACATTGTTCCGCTAAGAGTGATTTCACAATCAGCCCCATTTGCCTCAACAGCAATACGTCCGTCAGCATCGAAAGTTCCTTTACCCATAATGGTAAGCTTTTGCTCACCTCTTGTCATAATACCAGGGTTGTTCTTTGTTTGGCCACTGAATGTAAGGTTCTTTCCATTGAGATGCAATGTAGTCTCATTCTTAGACGTGATTCCACCAGTGTATGTTGATGTTGTTATATCTTCACCCAACTTAACAGTGCCACTCTTTTTCATCATATTGTTGAAAGTACCATCGGCAGGAACACCCCATTCAACATTGCCTCCAAGTTCTCCTACAATTTCCTTTAAAGTATTATAGTCTTTCTTTATTTGTGTTATTTCTGTCTCTTTCTCAGCAAGCAATACATCAACCTCTTCTTTTGTATAGTATTCGGTTTTTGCACTTTCAATCTTTTCATCAACCTCATCCTTTGTTGCAAGATTTGAAATATCCTGATGTTCTGTTAAGTATCCTTGCTCGCCAACCCATGTCTTTGTTGCCATATCAGCAGTAGCCGCTGCAATGTCTGCTGTAACAGCACTTGAATCAGCCTTTTGTGCAATAATTGCATCTTGTGCTTCATTTGCTCCAATTCTTGCTTCAATTTCAACATTAATCTTAGTATTAAGTTCTGTATCCTTATCAGCTCTTGCTGTTGCTTCTGCTGTGATGTTGCCTTGTAATGCCGTATCTGCATTTTCTAGTGCTGTTATCTTTGCATCGATGGCATCCTTATCGTAGTAGTTATCAGGGTTAAATATATCAGTAAGAGGGATTTCAATATCTTCAATTCCGCTATCTGTATTGAAGTCTATTATTAACTTACCATTTTCAATTTTAACATCTTTAACCATTCCATCAACAACAAAGTCAGATGCATCAATTGAGCTGATAACTGTTCCGCTAATATCCTTAAAGTTTATCTTTTTCTCACCACTAACATATTCAGCACTAACAACTGCTTCAGCCTTATTTGCCTTTGATTCATCAAGACCTGAAATAAGGGCATTTAAAGCCTCGTCAGCAGCTTCTCTTGCTGTTACCTCGTTGTTTATCATCCCCTCCAATTCTGTGTCCTTAGAAGCCCTTAAATTAGCTTCTTCAGCAATTGATGCTTCAAGTTCTTCATCCTTAGTTGTTGAACGGGTGATTTCTGCATCTAAGTCATTTCTTAATGAGGTTTCAGCAGCTTCTGCTCTAGTTTTCTCGTCAGTAATCAAATTCTCAAGTCTTGTGTCTGCTCCTTGTCTTGCAGTAGATTCAGTATTGATATTATTCTGAAGCTGGTTATCTTGAGTTGTTCTATTATCAACTTCAACGTCCAATCTTGATGATAGATTGTTGAACTTTGCAGTTACGGTCTCAGTTGATGCGGTAGAGAAACCACTACCAATTGTATTCTTTAATTCAGTTTCAGCAGCCTTTGCTCTAATTTCTTCCTCATCAACATCAGCCTCTCTATCCGCAATCTCTTGGTCAATTTTTGCGTCAAGTGCTGTCTCTGCGCTAGTTGCTCTTTCGATTTCAGCCTCAATCTTTGCATCAAGAGCCTCTTCAGCAGCAGTTGCCCTAGCTTCTTCTGCCTCAATATCAGCTTTAACACCAGCAACTTTAACACCAGATTCTCCAACTGACAGATAGTCATCACTTTCACCATCTATTAGAACTGATACTTGACCATCAACAACTTGAAGACCGTCTTTGAATTCATTCTCATCAAGAAGCTCCTTTACATCAACGGTAATTTCATCACCATTGGTGAACTTAATATGAATCTTACCGTCTTCATACCAAGCCTTTTCAACAATTAAATCTGACTTGATAAATTCACTTACATCAATGGTAGCCTTTTCCTCACCATCTTTGTTTGCAAAATGAATCTTATTGTCATCTCTGTCGTATGTGACTTCAGCAAAGAAACTATCCAAGTCATTTTCAAGGATTATATCCGCACCTTGATAGTTGTTCTCGTCTTGATAACCCCAAGGTTCATACATTCTAGGTTTATTCATTGTTATAATTATATTTTATTATTATTATTTAATTGCAATTAATATATTTCGTGAGCAAGCATTGCAAGTAACCTATTGATATTCATATACTCACCCTCAACCCACATGTAAACCGTTCCATCTTTTCTTATTTCTATTGCATTCTTCCTATCCTCATCACTAGTCCCATTACCCACACTGAATATTGTTTTATCTGCGTCATTTTCTCCAGTGTTGCTTGTATTATATTCGCCAAATGCTACTTCATGAGGATTTGTTGTTACAAGAGTTTCATTTTCATTATACCCTAGTTTTTCAATTAGACTTTCTAATACATTAGATTTTTCCTCAACCTTATCTTCAATTTTACCAAGAGTATTATAGTCTTCACTTGCGCCCCCAACAATATTATCAATTGCTTCTGTTAATGCGCTAGTGTCCGCCTTTGCATCAATTTTTTCATTGACTTCCTCCTTGGTATAATAGTCTTCAAGATTTATATTTTCAATGGCCTCCTCTATCTTAGCATCAGTCTCTTCCTTAGTATAGTAGTCAGAAAGGTCAACTAGACTTGAAACTGGTATAATAGCTTGGGCTTCACCATCAATGGTATAATAAGTAATCACAAGGTTTCCATCAATAACTTCAATGCTCTTGATTGTCCCGTGTGTTTTCTCGAACTCATGAAATTCTCTATGTAATACATCAAGGACACCATTTCCAGTGTTGTCATATTCCTCTGGGTCAGTTCCTTTCCATGATGTTATTGCCCCCAATCTATCACTTAATGTTGATACTTCAGATGTTAATTCTTGTTCTACTTGTGACGCCCTATTTTTTTCGTTAATAACAGAGTTCTCAACAACTAAGATTTTATTATTAACACTTACTGATAAATTATTAATCTCTGAGGAGAGTTCATTCTTTGTTTGGCTGTTTAAATTATCAACATAATTTCTATCAACCTTAGAACTTAATTCTTGCTCTATGTTGTCAAATTTATTGTCAGTATAAGTCTTTGCATTGCTCAATACATTAACTCCAACATTGTTAGCATATTCTTTGGATTCTACTAGTTTTTCATCGGCATATCTTTTTGCGCCCCATATTGTTTCTGAGAGTGGGGTGTCATTTGCCGAACCTTTTAGAGAATTGTCAGAAGCTATTCTGTTGGCTTCCTCGTTAGCAAGTTTGTCATATAAATCATTGATTGATATGTCTTGTTCAGCATCTTTACTCTTAATATTAACTATTTCATTCGCATTTGCAACAATCTGATTTCGTAAATCACCTTCAGAATTAATTCTGTTTTGTGTTTCGGTTACAATATTACTTTCTGCAACAATTATTCTAGTTGTTAATGCGTCTAATTCAGTCTTATCTGCTTTTTTATAATCTAAATCATTTATCGACCTAATGATGCTAGCTTTATAAGAATTATATTCTGTGAAATCAACCTTATTACTTATTTCCGTACTTAAAGTCCCAGAAACAGATGCTAATTCAGTCTTATCTGCTTTTAAACTAACATTTCCTTCAACATCAGCTAAACGTGGTTTAACAGATTGCATATCTCCCTCTAAAGCATCCAACCTTTCATCAGTACTAGTAGTTAGGTCGTTAACAGTATTTTCTAAATTGCTTAGTTTACCATCAACAGAATTAAATTTTGTAGAAGTATTGCTGCTTAAAGAATTCAAGTCATTGCTCAGTTTAACTACATCGCCTTCAACAACCTCTAAACGAGAGTCAATATTATTTAAAGTAGATTTTTTAGCATAATAGCTGTCACCTTCATCTTGGGTTAAATATCCCTTACCTAACACCCAAGACTTAGTAGCAACATCAGCAAATTTATCATCTAACTCACTTTTAGTATAAGTATTATCCTTCCTAGCATATACTGTGTCAGCACTAATAATATACTCATCAGTCCTAGTAATATTAGAAACAGTTATACTACTTAAATTTTCAACATCACCACTTAACACATTAATAGCTTCAGAAATGCCGCTAAAACCACTAGTGTACCCAGAAATAGCATCGAACTCGTCAATTAATTCATTAACAGCATCAGTTAAACCACTAAGTTCCTCGTTGAAATGATTACTGTTTTCTTTTAATTGAGAAACATCACCATCCAATGCAACCAATTCTTGAGCAACTTGATAGTTAATCGCATTTTGCTGCCCAATAAAACTATCAACCTTATTATTCAATTTGATAAGGTCTCTTTTACTAGCTTTCTCACTCTTATCAATTTCTTCAATAGCTTTATCTTGTTCTTTATTTTTCTCACGAATATCAGATAAATCCATCGAAGTTTCATTAGCAAATACATTCTGGTCTGGAAAACCATAATACTCCAAATGTCTTATAAATTGCTTTGCCATATTCATTATTATTTTTTAATTACGTAATTTACTATAAATATATTGTAACACCCAAAGTTATTATGTACAAGAAAAAAAAATGAGTAAGTCATTTGGTATAACTTACTCAAAAATAAAAGTACTTAATAAACATTGTAAACAATGCTTTTAATAATAAATATTATGTCAAAAAGAAATATTCATAAAATATAATCAAAAATGTATATACAAAATATTTCTAAAAAAACAATAAATAAGCACACAAACTAGAGTTTATGCACTTATTTATTTTCCATTACCGTTATAATAAAGATTTAATATGCAAGTATTGCATAGTCAAACCTCAAAGTCAACTGTATCGTTGCGAGGTCATCTTGGCTGTAATCAAGGTCGCCAAAATCAGCATTGGTAATCATTACGTTCTTAAGAATCCACTTGGAAACAACAACACCTGTTGGGTCAAGCATCTCTAGCTCAACATCACGCTTATAACCAGCAGCATAGCCTTGTCTACCAGTTACACTCTCAGAATGCAAACGCACCCATTCCATAACTGCTTGAGAAGCAGAAGGACCGATTGGGTCACGAAGCTGAACTTGGATTTCATCCCAAGTATAACGACCAACAACCCAAGTAGAAGTGTTCAAGAAAGGAATCTCCTTGCCCTCTTGCTTAATTGATGGACGCTTTGCCGTCTGGCACCACCATTCTTGTATTCCTAGATCTGCTGGGAATCTTAGTAGCCATCTATTTTTACGCAGCGGCTCATAATTAAGGGGCATTTTTAATAACAAGTCTGACATGATTTTAAATATTTTTTTAATCTAGATTATTTTACTCTTAATTTTACATTATTTTTTTAAATAAATATACAATATATTATTTTTTTACTAAAAAATTTGTTTTTCTCAGGAATTTTTTATATATTTGCGAAAAGTATTTATAATACTAAATAAAACATTAATTATGGATAAACAAGAACTTTTAAAACAAATATTATGATAAAAATTTTACTTTTAATGATTTTTGCACACATTGTAGATGATTATTATCTGCAAGGCATATTAGCCCAAATGAAGCAAAAACAATGGTGGTTGAAACAAGATGGATATAAATCACTGTATAAGGATGATTATAAGATGGCATTACTAATGCACTCAATGTCATGGAGCATAATGATATTGCTTCCATCAATGTTCCTCATCGAAATAAGCCCATATTTGCTTCTAGGAGCGTTTGTTTGCAATGCGGTGATACATTACTACATAGATGACTTAAAAGCCAACAGAGGCAAAATAAACCTCATTGTAGACCAAACTGTACACCTTATGCAAGTATTTGTAACTTGGATATTACTAATTCAAGGGTGGTGATATATGAAAAAAGGGAAGATGACTATTCTTCCCTTATTCTTTTTAATACCGTATTCCTCGAATAGAATACGGTATTAACTTCATGTTAACCATTTATTTCTTATTTCCAGTATCAGTTAATACTTTATCCGATTCGAGAAATACTTTCTTGAAAAACTCATAGAGAGATGATGTTGGATGGTCAGCATACTTCTTAAGACCCTCAATTGCGGTTTCTCTAATCTTGCCAATGATTGGTTCGTGCTGAATAACCTCTTGAGCGTGCATTGCAATTTCCTCTTCAGAATCACCTTGTCCCATCATTTGTTGCTGTTGTGGTTGAACCATCTGTGGGTCTGGTTGCCCTTGCCCCATCATTTCTCCTTCGCCACCCATTGCTTGTGGGTCTTCCATCATTCCTTCGTCACCGTTGAACATATAGTCCTCTGAGAGTTGTTTCTTAATTGAATTCAACTCTTCCAATATTGTCTTAATGTCTTTATTCTTTTTCATAATAAACGTTTATTTTCTATATAAATATCACATAATAACAAAAAAAGAGGAAGATTATATAACCTTCCCCAAACATTCTTTTAACTTACCCTCAGACAATATCACGTCATACGGAAATTCACCACCAATCTGATTCTTAACCTTGTTGCTAGAATAATATATAACCTTTATTCCATGTTCCTCACATAATGATAGTTTTTTCTTATCCCTGCGTATGATTTCCTTAAATTCATCCTCGCCACCAAATCGTTCAACGGGTATAAAATGTTGACTACCTTGGCACTCTATTGCTATATTAAGTTTTGGAATATAGAAATCCAAAGCCATTTTTTCTAGCCAATCAAACTTTTTCTGTTCTTCAAATTCTATACCATTACGTTCAAGAAAAAGAGACATTTCTGTTTCTAATTTACTTCTATTACATTTTGGACAACCATGCCCTTGTAAATGACTTTGTGCTTCTTGTCTAAATTCTCCATGAATTGGGCATACAATTGTCACATCATTTTTAGTTGTTGTAAAATCATGGATGTAACCATATCTTCCATTATGAACTTCTGTTGCCATTTCTTCAAATGTTTCAAGACTCATTTTGTTATTTGGAGGACTATTTTTGTAGCAATTTGGGCATCCTTCCCCTATTAAATGCTTAGTTGGTTTTTGCTTAAATTTAGTGCCACAAACTGTACAAATCATTTCCATATCTTCACTACATTTTTTATATGTGTCTTCTAAATAGATATATTTGCGACCATGTACTACCACTGCTTCTTCTAAAAAGACATTAAATGGCTTAATTTTCTTTTCTTTTCTAATTTCTTCAGCACATTTTTGACATCCTTGACCTCGTAAATGGTGCTCAATAGATTGTGTAAATAATCCATGCTTTGGGCAAATAACTTGAATAATTTGACCAATCCTTTCATACTTAAAATCATCACTTAAGAACAAAGAATAATCATATCCCTTACCTTCATGAACTTTATTAAATCTCGATAAAATCTCTTCTTTCGTAAGCCTTTTACTCATAATATATTACCTTTTATTCGCAAATATATAAAAAAAGCAGGAGAAAAACAAATTTTTCTCCCACTTTTTTAAAGTTTTATCTAAATTTTCTTATGATTTAAATGTCATCGAATGAAACTCCCTCTGGGGTCAAAATGAAGTCGATTACGATGTACTCAAGAGCGTTGTAAGGCTTGAAGTAAATCTTAACTGGAAGTTCTCTTCTCTCACGTGACTCTATCGTGTCGTTAATCTCAATCCTGTAGTCAGAGATACCTCTGTTGCTTCTAATGCTGTCCAAGATTGGAGTTACGGTTGAGATGAATGACTGCTTAACTGTTGCATCATTTGGCTCAAAGATGAGACCAATACAAGAGATTGCAACAAGCTTTCTCAATCTGAGCAACAATCTACGAACTGCAATTCTGTTAAGCTGAGATTCATTAATCTGAAGGTTCTTCTGACCCCATATCTTTGGACCATCTTGTGCAAATGTCTTAATTGGATTGATTCTTCCCTCATAAAGAGTATCCTCGTCAGCCAACTTGGTAATGAACTTTGCTCTCACGCAATCGACATCGCCACGATTTATACCAGCGGGAGCAAACCAAGGATATGCGGTATTATCCGTTTGTGCGAAGTTTCTAACTGCGTCCTTTGTAGGAGGTAAGAAGATGTACTGATTATTGTCTTGGTCAAGATACTTAACCCAAGGATAATATGTACAAGTATAGTTAGAATCAATCTCAGTGTCCTCAAGGTTCATAACAGCATCCTCTGGAGTGTACATCTCACTAACGTAATCTCCTGCACCGTTTGGTTTGTCAGGTGTTGTTACCACGTAAATTGAGTCAGCTCTCTCTTCCTCAATCATTTCAATTACCTCTTCGACAAGAAGTTTCTGATTTACATAGTCAATACCTGGGGTAGCGAATACGTTAATATCAGTTGCCTCTGGATTAGCGAATTGGCGAATACCACTCAAGTATGCATACCAGTCAGAGGTGATACCATTCTGATTCAAACCAAGCAACTCTGGGTCTTTAATCTTATTAAATTCATATCCTTCACCACTTGTCAAGTTTACATAGCCCTTATATTGAGACAACTTAAAGTTATCAGTATTGGTTCTCTGGTCTCTGTAAACATTCCATCCATCAAATCCACCATAGAAGAATACGGTAAACTTACGAAGATTTACATACTCATAGATTGAACCATACATATTTGCTTCAGTATCAATGATTGGTGGCTCAGACAGCGTGCTTGTTCTAGAGTTAGTTGATACACAATCGAAGTAATATCCTTCTTCGCCATCAACAGTAACATTTTCACTTGCAATACCACCTCTTTCATAATCCAATCTTGAGTCAAGGTGGAATCCATGAGAAATGAATCTTGGGTCTTCAACATATGCCTTATTGCCCTTGAATGTGAAGTTATCAATATCTACGCCCACCCAAGATGAAAGACCAAAGTATTGTTTTCTATTCTTAATTTCCTCATCGAAGTATCTGTTATACTTAATTGTTGGGAAGGTAATTCCAGTTGCCTTATCACCATTAATCTGAAGTCCATCAAATTGAGGAATTGGATAACCCAAGAAACCAGCAGGAACTGAGTTCTTAGCAGCAGTTGACTCATTTACTTCAACAGTAATATACTTTGACTTTGACTCATACACACCATCAAATGAACCAATCTTGAACGCAATGTAATTCGAATCACCTGGAACCATCGAACATCTTCCAAATTTCTCAAGTGGAATGATTGATTCATCAAGGTCATCAATTCTACGTACAACTACATCGAAAGTACCATCGTCTGGTCTGATATTCTCGATAGAAACCTTAACCTCGTAGTTTGAATTATCACCATCAGAAATTGTATGGAATCTGAACAACTTATTAACATCAACATTGTTAATGTCACCCTTCAAGTTAGATACAATCCAAGGAGTTGATGCATATCTATATGCTGACTTATAATCATTCATGTCAAGTGCAACATATGCAACATCGCCACCATCCATTCTGTAATAAAGCCCATCTGCCATATTAAGAACCAATGTACCTTCTTTTCCAGTGTTTCCACTAGTGCCACCTCCAGTTAAGTTACCATAATAGTTGGTCTTATCAATGTTTTCATCAGTAATAGAAGATGTAATATCAGCAGCTTTATAATAAGCATAAACATAATGTCTCTTGCTACTACCATCTGTATATTGTTTAACAGTATAGATTTGTCCAATGGATACTGTTTCTACGGCTCCAGTAGGTTTATTTGTCTTATAATCAAATGCTTGACACTTAATTCCTAGGGTTTTTGCCTCTTTATCAGCCAATAATCTTCTTCCTACCCACTTTCTATTAAGTGCTTCTTGCTGAAGTCTCATCAAGCCATAAATTGGCTCATGATGACAATAATCCGCTGTGTAATAAGCTTGGAATGCTTTAAGATTTTGGTCTATTTCGCTAACAGTACCATCAGCAATAGCTTGCTCAAGAGCAACATCATAAAGTGACTCAACGTAGATTGGCGCATCACCGTCATCTGCCTTTGTACCAAGAACCTTTAAGATATATTCCTTATCAAATGGATTTAAAGATACTGGGTATTCAAACGTCTTGTTTGAATCATTTACAGTTTCAGTACTTGGTCCTTCAATACCAATAATCTTAAATCTACCATGATTTGTTGGGGTTACTGACCAATCAGGTGTATCACCACTCATATTGAAATTAGTACAAATATCACCACCGCTCTTATATGGGGTATATGCAGTAATTGCCAAAGCTCCCAAATTATATCCATCCTTTGTACAACCACTAGAACTTGCTGTTCTTTCTCCAACATAATATCTTAGTGTATCATACTTTGTGGTTTCACAAATACAGTTACCGCTGTCACCAGCCAAATATGGATTATATGTACCTCTTGAACGTAACACTGCAACAGCTTGTCCATTTGCTGTTACAACCCATGCAGGACCTGCATTATAACCACCAAGTCCAAGAACACGAACAACCTTAAGCTGTTCACTCTCACTCAAGTATGACTTAGCAATATAAGGCAACTCATATTTAGGATATTGGCTTCCCTTAAATTTCTCTGTACTAGTACCACCGAATACCTCTTGGAATTCACGCCAATTTGAAATGTCCATTGGTTGGAATGCTGGACCCTTTAAAGTCTCACCAACCACACCAAGGGTTGTGATTCCAAGGCTGCGAACTGCATAGTTAATGTCAATCTCACGGCTGTATATACCAGGTGATACATGTATTCCTCTTGCATTATCTGCCATAATTTTTAAATATTTATATAAATTATTTTATTCATTATTTTTATATAAATATTTGATATATTCCATTAATTCATCTTTATCAGTGAAAATTTCGCCAATGTAATATTTAAACACAAAAAAAAGAGGAGAATCACTCCCCCTCATCCCAAAACTTAATTTTATTTAATATTTCATCAAATTCCCCATCCTTAAACTTAAAACTTATATATTCAATAAACTCAATTATATCTCTATAATCTGTATCTGTTGTTATTTCAGAATCCATAACCATCTTATGATATTCTTTAAGTTTTTCAATGTCATTAAATTCCTTATGATATTCATCTTGAATTAAAAATGCATAACTTGTTATCCTTCCAACTTCATTCAATAACTTATGAAGGGTATATGCATCACCAAAATTCATCTCAAACTTCAATCTTGCATCAATCTCCAATAGTAGTCTCTCCAATATCATTAGATTACTTACGGTAATGAATGGAGATATTAGTTTTTCTTTAATGTTATTCATTTGTTCTTATATTTTAATAAATTAGTCCAACCATGTTTAACGGCAGAGTTATATGCCCCTCCAAAGCGCCTAACCATGTCTCTAGCCCCAGTACATTCTTTAGCTGCATTTAATACGTTTTCTAATAGTCCCCAATATCTATCATCCTTTTTTCTATCAATATAGAACTCATTAATCCAACCATATCTTACAGATACATTGTATGCCGATTGGTTCTTCTCTTTCATTTCGCTTTTATGAGAATATTTTTTAGACTCTTCTAAACATTTCTCATATGTCCATCTTGTTCGTTTAGTTACATAATTTCTAGTTTTTTTAACATTGTGCTCAATTTTTGGGGTAAATTCATGATTTTCTTTATTATTTATATAATCTCTAATATTAGCAATATTAGTAAAAACCATCTTATCATTATATAATCCACTTAATACATCAACATCTTTATTATGAAATGTATTGACATCAGTGTAATATATTAGCTCGCAATCAGTCTCTTTAATTTTATTGAATTTATCGTAATCAAGTTGTTTCCTAATTTTTAGCATTTCTTCGGCATCTTCATCACTCATATCTTGTTTAAACTTAGTTGGAATATAATGCTGTTCCCCTTGACACTCGATATAAACCTTTTTTTGAGGTATAAAAAAATCAATTGTTTGTTTTCCTAGATTAATATAGACATTTCTTTCAAAATACAAATCTTCATTTTCTAACATTCTTTGTATTCTATCTTCTAAAACAGAATTTTTACAAAATGGGCATCCTTCACCCCTTAAATGTGCAGTTGGAGTTTGCATGAATATACCATGTATTAAACATTCTATTGGCATCTTAGTTTGGGCGTTAATATATTTTTCAGGAAAATACTTGTACCTTTCACCGTGTATTTTAATGGCATTTTTAACAAATATTTCACCGTTATGTTTTACACCGCCATTACATTTGGGGCATCCACAACCTCGAAGATGAGAATCATAAGACTGTTCAAAAATCCCATGCTCTATTCCATTTTCATCTTTCTCATGACATATAAACTTACCCTTTTCTTTTTGTTTATTTGGATAGTTGATTAAAGAATAATCATATGTTCCTTTGCCATGTACAGCTTCTGCCATAGCAATCCATTCTTCATTGCTTAAATTCCTATGTGCGCATTTTGGACAGCCATGCCCAGTTCTGAAATGGTCAGCTCTAATTGTGAAAATTCCATGTTCATTGCCAAATATATCTTTTTCATGACATATAACATTAATATAACCTTTATTATTTGTATATTCAATTGTGGACATGTCATAATTATGATTTTTATGCACTTCTTTACATTTTTCAATAAATTCTTCAGTATTTTTTTTAGCCACGCCACTACACTTTGGGCATTTCTGTTTTTTAGAAATATGATTATCCAAAGACATTTCAAACACGCCATGAATTGGGCATATTATTTTTGTTTTATGTCTGACACTTATTGGTTCATTTTCTTCAACTAAATGATAATCATAAAAGTCATTGTGTACTTTTTTCGCCTCTTCAATTTTTTTCTTTAAATTTCCCTTTCTCATTTTATAAATTATTTGTTTTACATTTATTGACCATAAATAAATATCTTTATATTTGCAAATATATATAAAATTCCTGAGAAAAACAAATTTTTTAAGATAATTTTTTTTCAAAAGGGAATTATGGCCAAGTACAAAGACAAAAAAAAACTTGAGTGATTTTTCACCCAAGTTTTTATATAGATTTAATGCTTTCAGTTGTTTATCTGAATTCATTAATACTCCAATGAACAAGGCCATCCACACGAACGTGACCATAATATCTGTTATTCACCATCTTCTTAGCGTACCTAGTCATGATTCCCTTGACTGGTGCAAAGTTGAACGGATTATACATAGTCGGAGTTAATTGCATTGGAACATATGGCGCGTAGATATATCCTGTGTCAAGAAGTGACTTACCCTTGTGACCAATAATCATTGACCAGTGTGGAGAATATGGGTCACGGTATACGGTGTAACGTCCACCGAGAGCACCAATCTTCTCGATACCCATGTTGTACTGGTCTGACTCAGCACTTGCGTCTGAAACGTGGAAGTACTCAAGGTTGTCGAACAAAGCGCTGATTTCTGAAGATACAACGATGAAGTTTGCACCACCACGAAGTGTTGACTTATGGATTTGTGCAGAAATCTGGTTAATCTTAGTCATAAGCTCTTGGTTCCAGTCTTTCTGAGTATAGTTAGTTG
>Ga0247610_10002175_pt1 | contig 23105 bp, 24 predicted proteins | sample 174DNAGHGhighgp2_FD_193483 | JGI IMG/M metagenome (GOLD analysis project Ga0247610, IMG submission 193483) | Sheep rumen microbial communities from Palmerston North, Manawatu-Wanganui, New Zealand - 1742 DNA GHGhigh gp2 | ecosystem: Host-associated > Mammals > Digestive system > Stomach > Rumen...
AAACCGGAGGAACTCTCCGGTGGTGAGCAACAGCGGGTGGCGCTTGCGCGTGCGCTCGTAAATAAGCCGCCCATCCTTCTATGCGATGAGCCGACCGGAAATCTCGACCCCAGGATGACGATCGAGATCATGAACCTGCTCGACCGGATCAATCAGAACGGAACGACGGTGGTCGTGGTGACACATAACGAAAAGATCGTCAATGATATGCGCAAGCGCGTTATTACGATCAAAAAGGGCGTCGTGATCAGCGACGAAGAAAAGGGCGGATATATCGATGAAGATTATTAGAACGCTGTGCTATGTCATCGGACAGGGCATACGGAGTACGTTTAAGAATAAATGGTTCACGCTGGCATCGGTCGCGACGATCAGTGCCTGCCTTTTCATGTTCGGTATCGGCTATGCCGTGGTGCTGAATGTGGAGCACATGGTACATACGGCGGAAGAGGGTGTGTCCATCACGGTCTTCTTTAATGATGATATCAGCGAAGAGAGGATCATGGAGATCGGAAACATCATCATGGCGCAGCCGGCGGTCCGGGAAGCGAAGTATGTTTCCGCCGAGGAAGCGTGGGAAGGGTTCCGCGACCAGTACCTCGGCGAGTATGCGGACGGGTTTAAGGAGAATCCGCTGGAACACTCTATGAACTATGAGATCTACTTAAAGGATGTTTCGCAGCAGGCACAGCTCGTGGAGTTTCTTTCCACCGTACAGGGCGTGCGTAAAGTAAAGCGTTCCGAGCTGGCTGCAAATATGCTGACCGGATTCAATTCCCTGATCGCCTATGCATCGATGGGAATTATCGGGATCCTGCTGGCGGTTTCCATCTTCCTGATCTCCAATACGGTCATGATCGGTATCTCCGTACGAAAAGAGGAGATCGCGATCATGAAATATGTGGGAGCGACGGATTTCTTTGTACGTTCGCCCTTTGTTGTCGAGGGCCTGATCATCGGCGCGATCGGTGCGCTGATCCCCGTGGGGATCATTTACTACGGTTATGACCGGCTCATCGAATATGTGCTGCACCGTTTTGTGGTGCTGCAGTCCGTACTTCATTTCATGCCGGCTGCGGAAGTCTTTGACAAGGTCTTTCCGGTCGCTATGGGAGTCGGCGTGGGCATCGGTTTCCTGGGAAGCTTCATCACGGTGCGGCGGCACCTGCGCGTATAGGGGAGCAACATGAGAAGTAAGAAGCGCTTTTTCGCAAACTGCATCATGGCCATTGCCTGTGGCTTCCTCTGCTGCGGGGCGGTTTCGCATGCGGAGGATGACGTGGATATCGATGAACTGAGGGAGCGTATCAGCGAGCGCGAGAATGAGCTCGGTGACATGCAGAGTGAGAAAAACGAATTGGTCGCGGGAAGGACTAATATCCGTCAGGTCATCAACGGGCTCCAGAGCAGCAAACAGGAGATGTCGGAATATGTGACTGCCCTGGACGAACAGGTCATGGTGATCCAGGGAAAGATCGATGACCTGAACCTGCAGATCGAGCAGAAGGAAGCGGAGATCGAGGAGACCATGGCGGAACTCATGGAGTCGGAGCGCATCCAGCAGGAACAGTATGATGCGATGAAACTCCGTATCCGCTTCATGTATGAACAGGGAGATGCGATGTATGCGGAGCTGCTTTTTTCCGCATCAAGCTTTTCGGATATGCTGAACAAAGCGGAATACATCCAGTCGCTTTCGGATTATGACCGCAGGAAACTGGATGAATATACATTGATCGTGCAGGAAGTGCAGTTGACGAAAGAGCTGCTCGAGTCGGAGGAGGAGATCCTCGAGGAAACGAGACAGACTGCGGAAGCGGAGCAGGAAGATCTGAATACGCTGATCGCAGAGAAGGAAGCACAGATCGCCGAGTTCCAGGCGCAGATCTCCGATCAGGAGCAGATTGCAGCAGCCTATGATGCGGAGATCGCGGAACAGAACCGCCTGATCGCGGAGATCGAAGCGCAGATCGCGGAAGACAAAGAAACACTTGCCAATGCGGAGCGGCCGCAGTATAACGGAGGTGCATTTGTTTTTCCGGCTCCGAGCTACACCCGTGTGTCCAGTGAGTTCGGTTACCGGATTCATCCGATCTTTCATACCAGAAAACTCCACAGCGGGATCGATCTCGCCGCTCCCGGAGGATCGCCGATCCTGGCTGCGGCGGACGGAAAAGTCGTAGCAGCTTCCTACTCATCGAGTATGGGGAATTATGTGATGATCGACCACGGCGGCGGACTCATCACGATCTATATGCACGCTTCGGCGCTGTATGTTTCCAAGGGACAGAATGTGTCCGCCGGGGATAAGATCGCAGCGGTCGGATCCACCGGGAACTCTACCGGAAACCATCTGCACTTTACGGTGCGATTAAACGGCGAATATCAGGATCCGAGAGGGTATCTGACCTTCCCGAGGTAATGTGAAGAAAACAATAAACGAAAGACGAGGATAAAGAAGTGAGTCGCAGGGATTTTTTGACGGGACTGATCACCGGCGTTTTGATCGCCGGTTTTGTCGTTTGTGTGGTTCTCTGTATCCGGATCGGGAAACAGATCGGCGAACAGAAAACTCCCGACAATAACAGCAGGGGAGAGCGCGCATCGCAGTCGGCGGGCGCGGCCGGAGAGCCCGATAAGGAGATCACGGAACCGGAGGAGATGCCGGATGTGTCGGATGCATCGGTCTTAAGCAATCCGGAGATCGTGGGGAAAGTCGAAGCACTGGAAGACCTGATCCGAGAAAACTACATCGAAGATATTACGGAAGAGGATCTGGCGGATGGCCTCTACAGCGGACTGATGGAATCGCTGAACGATCCGTATGCTGCCTATTATACGCCGGAAGAGTGGCTCGCCATGCAGCAGGATACGCAGGGGATCTACTACGGGATCGGCGCGTACCTGACCAAAGATACGGAAACGCTTTATCCGAAGATTACGGGGATCATCCGGGATACGCCGGCAGAGGAATGCGGCCTGCTCGAAGATGATATCATCATCGAAGTCGGCGGTGAAGATGTGTATGATATGGATCTGTCGGAGGTGGTCGCAATGATCAAGGGCGAGGAAGGGACAAAGGTTCATCTCGTACTGATCCGCGGTTACCTGACCTCGGATCAGGAAGAACTGGAATACGACGTGGAACGCCGGCGTGTGGAGACACCGACGGTCAGCTATGAGATGATGGACGGTGATATCGGGTACATCCAGATCGCCGAGTTTGATTCGGTCACGGTCGGACAGTTTGAAGAAGCGCTGGCCAACGTAAAACTGGCGAATGCCAAGGGACTCGTCCTGGACCTCCGGAGCAATCCGGGAGGATCCGTCGGTGCGGTTGTCCGCATTGCAAACATGCTCCTGCCGAAGGGACGGATCGTCTACACCGTCGATAAATACGGAAACGAAGAAAGCTATAACAGTGACGGGACGCATGAGATCGATATCCCGATGGTGGTGCTGGTCAACGGCAACAGTGCATCGGCTGCGGAGATCCTTGCGGGCGCGATCAAGGACTACGGTGTCGGGACGCTGCTCGGGACACAGACTTTCGGAAAGGGGATCGTACAGCAGATCTTTACGCTCTCGGACGGCTCTGCGATGAAACTGACCGTGAGTCATTATTACACGCCGCTCGGAAACGACATCCACAAAGTGGGGATCGAACCGGATGTGGTCGTGGAGTTTGACCGGGATGCTTATCTGGAGGACAGATCGGACAATCAGCTGGATGCGGCACTGGAGATGCTGCGGAAATAAAGGAAACGTAAAGGGGGGAGACAGTGATGGAAAGCAAACGGACCGTAACGGCAAAGCTGGTATCATTTCTGGCAGCGATGTTCGTGTTTGCGATCTTTACGCTGCATGCGGAAGCAGCGCCGAGGATCATGCCGGGCGGAGAGATCTTTGATCCGGAATATTATGCGGCGAACAATCCGGATGTGGCGGCGCAGCTCGGAACCGATCCGCAGGCGCTGTATCAGCATTACCGCGATTACGGAAAAGCGGAGGGACGTCTGCCGTATGATCCGGCGGCTTCGCTGGATGAACTGCTCGCACCCCGTCCCGTGACGCTTGGGGATAAGACTTTTTCCTCGACGGATACGGAAGTCGATCTGACCGGAATGGATGTAAAGGAGCTGGACATGGATGCCTTCTTTGCCCAGATGCCTTATCTGCAGAAAGTGATCATGATCAACTGCGGACTCAGTACGATCGAGTACGCGGCGCTGCAGGATGCACATCCGGAGATCAAGCTTGTCTGGCAGTTTATGATCGCAAACCGTTATGTGCGTACGGATGCCGTGGCGATCTCCACGATGGTCGCAGACTGGAAGACCAGCCCGCATACAACGGATGCGCAGACCTGGTGCCTGAAATACTGTACCGATCTGATCGGTCTCGATCTCGGACACAACTATATCCGTGATCTCAGTTTCCTGGAGTATATGCCGAACCTGAAAGTGCTGATCCTGGTGGATAACTGCGGACTTTCCGATTTTTCCGCGTTGAAGTACTGCACCAAACTGAAGTATCTGGAGATCTTCGTCAACGGATGCCGCGACCTGAGTTTCCTGGATTACATGCCGGAGCTCGAGGACCTGAACATCAGCTTTAACCCGATCTACAATATCGATCATCTGCATGACATAGAGCATTTACGGAGACTCTGGATCGTGAACTCGAGGATTTCCGCGGATGATTATCTCGCACTGAAGGCAGAGTACCCGGATACCGTGATCGTAAACTCCGGTCCGAACTCCATCGGATCCGGATGGCGCACGGATTCGCATTTCTATGCGATGCGCAGACTCTTTATCTACAACATGCCGAACGATATCTACTATTAACCGACAGGAGAATACCCGAGGAAGCGGACGTTTGACAGCGCAGCTCTGAAACAGGGGGACAGGGTATGGCGGAAAAAAACAAAAGATTTTCCATCGGAAAAAAGATGTATGTATTTGTGATCGCGACCGTACTCACCGCGGTGGTGGGTGTTGCCGCGATCGCATTTGTTGTGAACGTGTCGCAGATCGACCGCTATTTCAAACAGCTGGCAAAGAATTCTTCCGAAAACTTTGCCGCATTTGTGGATGTCGAGTTCCTGGCTGAGCTGCGTAAAGTCGCGGAGTCCGAAGAGTATCAGGCACTGCGGGACAAGGCGGAGGAAGAGGATGATGAAGCTGCGATCGAGGAGTACCTGAAGGAAAAGGGCCTGTGGGAGAAATATTGCGAGCAGAGGGAACTGCTGGTCCGTTATCTTCGCAACATGGAAGGGATCCGGTATCTGTATATCATCGTCTGGGGCGATGTGAATGCGGATCATGATATGTATCTGCTCGATGATGATGAGAATCCGATCTATGAGACCGGTTACTACGAAGAACGGGAAGCGGAACTCATGGGTGTTGACATCGAATCCAATCCCGAGCCGAGGATCTCCAACGGTGACTGGGGATGGCTTTGCTCGGCATATACATCTGTTTATGACAAGGACGGAAACCGCGTCTGCGAGATCGGCTGCGACATCAGCATGGACGAAGTCATGCAGCAGCGGATGGCAAATCTGTCCGCGCTCATTGTCATCGGCCTCGGATTCACGATCCTGATCCTGGCCGCGGCGGCGTTTGTCGTCAATAAATCCGTGGTGCGTCCCTTGAACCTGCTGACGGAAGAAATGAAGAAATTCTCTCCGGCGGAAAACAAGGATTATGAGGCGGCGGGAGTGATCGATGTTAAGATCCGCAGTAATGATGAGATCGAAGATATCTACAACGAGGTCCGCACCATGCAGGTCCGTATCGTCGATCATATCAATGCGATCACTTCCATGCGCAGAGACAAGGAAAAGGCGGAGGACGACTTAAGGAACCGTAATGAGGCGATCGGAAAGATCAGCAAGGAAGCATATAAGGATTCCCTGACAGGGATCGGCAACAAAACCTCCTATATCCGCAAGGTCAATGAGCTGAATGCCGATATCGAGCGTGGGAATACGGACTTTGCGATCGTCATGGTGGATGTCAACTGTCTGAAGATGATCAACGACCATCACGGACACAGTGCCGGAGACAATTATCTGAAAGGTTGCTGTCGCATCGTCTGCGAGATCTATAAACATTCGCCGGTCTATCGTATCGGCGGCGACGAGTTCGTCGTGATCCTCCGCGGCGCGGATTACGAGATCCGCCAGGAGCGGATGAAACAGCTGAGGGAAGCGTTTGACAAGAGCTTTTCCAGGACCGATGTCGAACCCTGGGAGAGGTATTCCGCATCGGCCGGTATGGCGGAATATGCGAACGAAGACAAGACGGTCGAACTCGTATTCAAACGTGCGGATAAATACATGTACGAGGAAAAGACCAGATTTAGGGAGAAGAACGGTATCATACGCGGATAAACTGCATCATGAGTGAACAGAAGATAGTAAAAAAATTATCCGGCGTCGGGATCTTCGGAAATGTCCTGCTCGCCGGATTCAAACTATTTGCGGGGATCCTGGGAAAGTCCGGGGCGATGGTTTCGGATGCCGTCCATTCCCTGTCCGATGTATTTGCGACGCTGATCGCATATGTCGGCGTGCGCATGTCGATGGTTAAAGAGGATGCGGAACATCCCTACGGTCACGAACGTCTGGAATGCGTCGCTTCCCTGATCCTTGCATTGATTCTGGCGGGGACCGGACTCGGCATCGGTTACAGCGGACTCCGGAAGCTGCTTTTTACCAGGGATTCCATTGAGGTCCCGACCCTGCTTCCGCTCATCGCTGCGGTCGTATCGATCGTCGTGAAGGAAGCAATGTTCTGGTATACCATGTACTACGCGAAACGGCTCGATTCCGCTGCGTTTAAGGCTGACGCCTGGCATCACCGTTCGGATGCGATCTCGTCCGTCGGTTCGTTTATCGGTATCGGACTTGCCAGACTGGGATTTCCGATCATGGATCCGATCGCCGGTCTTTTGATCTGTCTTCTGATCCTGAAGGTTGCGTTTGATATTTTTCAGGACGCACTCAACAAGATGATCGATACCTCCTGCGACAGAGTGTTTGAACAGAAGGTCCGTACTTTTGTCGGAGAGCAGCCGGGCGTGCAGAAGATCGATCTGCTGCGTACGAGACAGTTTGGGAACAAGATCTATATCGATCTTGAGATCGCAGTCCAAAGAGACATGTCCCTCGTGGAGGCACACTCCATCGCGGAACGAGTCCATGACAATGTGGAACAGGAATTCCCGAAAGTGAAACACGTCATGATCCACGTGAATCCGGGAGCACCGGAAGCACCATGATCACAGGATAAAGGAGGAAATATTATGTTCAACAAGCATGACATCAGCAGGGATGAATGTATGCTGCGGGGGCCGCTTGCTTACCACGGGTATGACTGGTGGTGGCATTCCTTTACGGCGCAGGATGCCGAGACAGGAGAGGACAAGCCCTTTTTCATCGAGTTTTTTATCTGCAATCCTCTGCTTGGCGAAAACGAACCGATCCTGGGACAGCTGCCGGAGAATCAGGAGGCGGGAAAGCGACCGTCCTATCTGATGGTAAAAGCAGGATGTTGGGGAGAAAAGCCGATGCAGCTGCACCGCTTCTTTGCATGGACGGATGTACATCTCAGACCGAATGCACCGTACCGGATCATGGCAGGAAACTGTGCCGCGTCGGAACGGCGGCTGAGCGGTAAGATCAGCATCACGGAGGAGGAAGCGGCAGAGCATCCGGAGTGGATGTGTGATGCCGGCGAAATGGAATGGGATCTGCGGATGGATAAGCGGATCACTTTCAATGTCGGATACGGTGCGAGCAAGCCGCTTCGTGTCATGCAGACATTTGCGATGTACTGGCATGCGGAAGGTATGAAGACGGTCTATAAAGGCACGATCACCTGTAACGGAAGAAAGTATATCGTCACACCGGGACAGAGTTACGGATATGCCGACAAAAACTGGGGACGCGATTTCACGAGCCCGTGGGTGTGGCTTTCCTCTAACTGCCTGGTGAGCCGCACGAGCGGAAAGCAGCTGCGGAACAGTGTGTTTGATATCGGAGGCGGCCGTCCGAAGATCTGGATGTTACCCTTAAACCGCAGACTGCTTGGGGTCTTTTACTATGAAGGGAAGGAATATGATTTTAATTTCTCCAAACTTCATCTGAAGGTGAAGACGGAGTTTTCCTTTGACGAGACGGATGAGGAAGTGATCTGGCATGTGCGTCAGGAGAACATTCACGCCGTGATGGAGACGGAAGTGCACTGCAAAAAGGCGGAGATGCTTCTCGTTAATTACGAATCGCCGGACGGAAAGAAACGGCACAACAAGCTGTGGAACGGCGGTACAGGCTATGGAACCGTACGCCTCTATGACAAGACGGCGGATGGCCTTACGCTGGTGGATGAGGTCGAAGCGACGCACATCGGCTGCGAATACGGAGAATATGATAAGAAAAAGCGGAAGCTGTTCGGCGGACGATCATAAAGGAGACAGACATATGGAGACATTTTATTACATCGTTGAGAGCATCGAATCCGACTATGCCAATCTGCGAAGGACCGATATCGAATCGGATGATCTGAAACTGGTGGCGCGTGCGCTCCTCCCTCCCGAGATCATGGAAGGCACAAAACTCAAATATGAGATGATGCAGTATTCAATCGTGGAATAAAACGTATGCAGGAAAACGAACGTAAACGAAACGGCTGGGAAGTATTCCGTGATCTCATGGAATACTTTTTGTTATACGGTTTTTTGGGCTGGATCTACGAATCGGTATGGTGTGATGTGATCTACCACCAAAGGGGATTCCTGAACCGCGGGTTCCTTTTCGGTCCGTGCCTCCCGATCTACGGGATCGGATTCTTTATCATATGGGGGATCTTTCTGCTCCTGAAAGTAAAGAAGCCGGCCGGTGTATTTCTGCTCGGTGCGGTGATCGCTACTCTCGCAGAGCTCGTCGCAAGCTACATTCTGGAGATGGCGATGGGGGGATATATGTGGAATTACACCGGATACTTCATGAACTATGACGGAAGGATCGCGCTGGTACCCGGCCTGATGTTCGGACTGCTGATCTGCGCGGCGATCTGTCTGGTACAGCCGGTGGTCATGAAACTGCAGGAAAAATCCCGGGAATCCAAACTTCACAACCTGTTGTTCCTCGTGGCGTTGATACTGTTTGCTGCGGATCTGATCTGCAGGATCCCGTTTGGGAGCAACTATAAAGGGTAAGAGAATACAACTGGATCCTTATAAAACAGGCATGGAATTCAATAATAAACTGTATGAACTTCGTAAGCAAAAGGGACTTTCACAGGAAGAACTCGCAAACCGTTAAGTTGTCAAAACACATCTGTTTATGTTATCATTCAAGTGGCAGAAAAAGTGAATGTTGAATAGTAAATTGTTTTCTCAGACTATCATTTAGGGGTGCGGATCATATGGTCCGCATTCCTATTTGAGGGATGCGGAATCCGGATGGATTTACGCATATAAGGCCGGACGAATGGTTCTAAAATGACAATTGAGGATATAGCTGAAAAAACAGGCTTCTGCTCCGGCAGCTATTTCTGCAAACTCTTCAAACGTTACGAGGATATTACTCCGACGCAATTCCGGAATATTTAAAAACCACGGGGACGGACCTTGTGTTTTTTTCTATGTGCTTTGTCCATGGTTTCATACGATTTACCCCAAACAAATATCGCTGGTAAATCATGAGCATTTCATTTATAATACAAGTGTTACTATTCTATTTTTTAAAGGAGGTTTCCCATGAAAAAAAACAACCCTTACGCAGGCACACAGACCGAAAAGAATCTGGAAGCAGCATTCGCCGGAGAATCACAGGCCAGAAATAAGTATACATACTTTGCTTCCAAAGCAAAAAAGGAAGGATACGAACAGATCGCTGCTTTGTTCCTCAAGACCGCTGATAATGAGAAGGAACATGCAAAACTCTGGTTCAAGGAACTTAACGGTATCGGTGATACCAAAGAAAATCTGTCAGATGCCGCAGACGGTGAAAACTATGAATGGACGGATATGTATGAAGAATTCGCCAAAACAGCTGAGGAAGAAGGCTTTCCGGAGCTGGCAGCCAAATTCCGCGGAGTTGCTGCCATAGAAAAGGCGCACGAAGAGCGTTACCGCGCACTACTTAAAAACATTGAAATGCAGGAAGTGTTTAAAAAGAGTGAAGTTAAAGTCTGGGAATGCCGCAACTGCGGACATATCGTAGTCGGCACCAGCGCCCCTGAGGTTTGTCCTGTCTGCAATCACCCGCAGGCATATTTCGAAGTACACGAAACAAACTATTAATGCCATAGAAAAATGAGTAGCCATGGGGAAAAGACCACGAGGTCCGTCCCCATGGTTTTTTCCCATTGACAGGTGCTGTTCTGCTTAATAGATGAACGTATATAAGGGGATAGAAGCATGGGAAATAATCTGTTTAAGATCACGGATCTGAAAGATTCTTTCAGAGGGAAACTGAATACTTTTATGGCAACGCTGGGCCCTGCAATCTCGAAGGGAGAAAAAATCTCCTTTGCGGACAATGACATCAGTTACCTTCTGCAGCTTCAGAACGAAAGGCTGAAAAGGAAGCGCCTCAGCATGGAGTATGAACTTTATGACAGGGATGCACAACGTAAGCCCGTGGCGGGGGCGGCATGGAGAGATGCACATTACGAGAGTTTTGTCTGTCATGAACAGATCGGCGTAAGGAGAAAGATCAGTAAAGACGGAGCGAAGATCTTCTCGGATGACAAAAAGAATATCCTCTACACAACGATAACGGATGTGACGACAGGGGTCCATCCGGATGATGAGACCTGCTGTTGTCCGAACTGTGGTAACGTGAGCACGATCGCACAGCTCCGGGACGGGTGCCCTTACTGCGGCACCATGTACAAGATGGATGACCTCTTTCCGAAGGTCACGGGATATTTCTTTCTTAATGATGTGGCGATCGTCGGCAGTGAGGGAGTGAAAGGCATAGGCATAGCGATACTGATCTCTTTTGCTGTGAATCTGCTGATCGCGCTCATTTCTCTTATTGTGAAACAGGACAGATTAAGCGTGGGAACCTTATTGGGTCTGATCCCGCTGCTTCTTGTTTCCCTGTTTACCGGATATGTTTATTATTCCATCTATCTGTTCGTCCGGCTGATCGTGGTCGGTTCTTCCCAGTCAGCAGGAAAGTTCGGGGCTGTCGGTTCCGCAAGCAGGTTCGAGCAGAGGATGAAGCAGATCACTCCGGAATTCTCTTTTGAATACTTCAGAAGCAAGGCAATCTCCCTGATCAAGACTGCGGTATATTCCGAAAACGCGCAGGATCTTCTTTTCTATAGGGGTGGTCCGCTTGCCTCCGATTTTAAGGATGTGATCGACCTGAATTATGGCGGAGCACTTGGCCTTGTGGGCGTTGCGGAGGAGAATGGAAGGGTAACGGTCGCAACGGATGCGTTTTTCGATGTGCTGTATGAAAGCAATTCCAAAGTGTGGTTCCGAAGGGAGAAATACAGGGCAATCTTCCAAAGAAGGACGGATATCCCGATCAACCTGCAGTTTTCGATGACAAAGATCGAGTGTCCGACCTGCGGCGGCAGTTTCAATGCCGTCCGCAACAGAAACTGTCCGTATTGCGGAAATGCTTATGATATCATTTCCCAGGACTGGATCCTTACGGCACTCGTGCGGATATGAGGTGTTTTTATGATGACCGGCGAGGTCCGTGGAAAAACAAAATCTGCAATCGAAGCAATCAACAGAAAGCAGATCTGGTATTTCACGACAGCATCGGGAAGATCATGAACCGGATAGAAGTGAATAAAGCATAAACAAATACGATGCGTACCGGAAAAAGTGAGGACGTCCGGGAACATTAGCAAAAGGAGTATAGTGGGATATGGGCGGCGTCGAGGTGAAAGGAAAAAAGAAAAAACTTATACCGGTGATCATAGTTTCTGCCCTTATGATCATTCTGCTCATGCTTATGACGCCGGGTGACATTTGTATTGTGACTTCTACATCCGGTTTTATCAGCAGTACGGATCATTTTTATGCTGCGAATCTGTTCCTGCCGGTAAAGATACCGGTTCTGTTTGGAAAGCCGGATTTGGATGAGCTTGAAGCGGAAACAGAAACGTTGCTGACGGGTGTCAGAGATCGGGTGCTGCGTTATGATCCGGATGCGTTCTGCGGAGAATATGCATCCATGGAAGATTGTTTCTTTATCATAGACCGATATGTGTATTATTTCAGGACAAACGATGTGGAACACTTTTACAGACTGGATACGGAGACGGGGGAAATAAAGCAGTGCAAGTTTTCGGGATATGACAGTTTTGCCGGTCATTTGACTTCCAGGGATAGATTTAAGGAGGTGTCACATAATTATGTTGTTATGGTCTCAATCCGTTCGGAGGGATTGATCGATCACTATCCGAAACTGAAGGATGCGATCGAACAGACAGATGGTGAATTCTACTGCAGGTATATGTATTGCGCAGGGGATCGTATCTTTTTTGATATGGGAAATAAGATCTATGAATATCTGCCGGATTCAAACAGAACTAAGAGGATTGCATCCGTCGCGCCGGCTGAGACGGTTGAAAGGATCATCGTAAGATGAAACCGGTATTTACGGCGTCATAGGCGGCTCTAAAGCTGTGATTAAGATGGCACATGCGGAAGAAAAAAAGGAAAAACTTGAATCAACTGCCATAAAAACATGTCTCCTGATACGTATCATTAGAAAAGGGGGGACATGCAGATGAAAAGCAGCAGAATAAAAATGATCCTGTTGGCGTTGGCAATGTGTCTGACGGCAGCTTGCGGGAAAACAACGGGGACCTCTGTCGGAAGCACCGGCGGAAACGACGACGGGGGTGACGGCGGGGGATGTACTGCGGATGCTATGAGCGTTGCGTCGGAGGAAGACTTAGAGTTTACCATGATCCGGATCAAGGACGGGTATTTCGACATTCGCAGAAACGGTGATTATTTAGAACAACATACGGTATATGCATATGATACAGACTATCCGGAGATGGAAGAGGGCACATGTGCCAGAGTAGTGGCAGATGTGGAGATCTATGACGGAGGCGAAGCGGGATATCTCCACGATTATTTCCTTCAAGACGTGAAATCCTGCGATCCGGTTTCCTATGAAGATGTCGCGGCCGAATTTGAGATACCGGATGCGGGGGAAAATAATCTTAATATGTATAATGATATGCTGGTCTATCATGATTCCGGGAACTGTTATCTCATCTGCTCGTACGGAAATCAAGTGGAAGCGTATAGGGATGGGGAGTTCTTTGCGGAGTACGATCTGAAGGATATCGACCGGCTTTCTACACCGGAACCGTTTCTTAACGATGTGGCGTCCGGCGCGCCTTATGGCGCAGAAATCCTTGTGCAAAGAGCGGACCCGGAGATCGAGGTGACGGCGGAAGCGTTTGCGGACATGATGGGTTTTACATTTTCGGTTCCTGATGATGCTAAAGATGTGACGTATATTATAGATACGGACACGGGGCGAGGAACGATGGGGTTTTACCTGGGTGACGTTTTGTGGAATGCCAGAGTGATGCGGCATGATACGTATTTGAATATTGAAGGAGACTATGTTGATGACAGCATGGAGGAGATCCGCTGTGATTTCGCAAGTGATCCGGCCATGACCGTACGGGGCGTGGATCCCACTTATGTGAAAGGTTATCGGATCAAATACTCCGAGGACTGGGAAGCGTATATGTATAAAGCGTTATGGTTTTTGGAGGATGAGGGGTATATCATCTCGCTGGCGAACTACTCAGAAACCCCGGTAGATTCAATGCCGGTTGAGGTATTTCAATAATGAATGATGGGGGGCTTATGAAGGAAAGACAGCCGAGAACAATCCGGGTTTATCTTTTGGAGACACTGCTTTTGGCCGCAGCCGATTTTTTGATCATATTCCTTTTTGTCATATTTTTATCCGATATTCTCAGGGACATCGTAGGTCTTGATTTCGTGATGTATGAGGATTACTACGGCCTTCTGGAAAACCAGACGCAGTTAAGATTCGGCGCAGGATGCTGGCAGTATACGTTTGAACTTGTAAAAACGGTGTTGTTCATAGTGCTGCAGGTCAAGCTGAATAAAAAGTATAAAGAATCTGTGATAAGATTGGTTGTGCCGATCTTGCTCCATGCGGTACTGTTAGGCGTTGGATTGTTTATCGTTACCAAGGGCGGGTATGGATGGCTTGCGTTGGAGATGTTTCGTCAGCTTTTCGCAGGGGAGGCATAATATATAATAATGCTGTGGAGAATAATAGTGAAAGCCGGGATCGCTGAGCATGCTTCCCGGCTCTCTTTATATGATACGTAACGCATGCCGTTCCTTTGCCAGAAGACCGGTTTCATGCTATAATATGCCTGTTTGAAAGAGGGGAATTATGCATCAAGCGTGCGGGCGCATGGTATAAGATGGTGAGATGAGTTTGAGCTGCTTATGGGCGCCGGCGGAGGGAAAGAAGATGGAGTTGTACAACGGAAGACCGGAAAGCACGGAAAACAGACTGCCGAGGGAAGTCAGAACCTATGACTTTCTTGATAAGCTTAAAATCGGGTTTCAAAGGACGGACCACGAAGCCGCGAATGATATGGAAGCCTGCAATGAGATAGATGCGGTGCTCGGAGTGATCATCTGCAAGAATCTGTTTCTCTGCAACCGGCAGAAGACCAGCTTTTACCTTTTAATGATGCCCGGTGACAAGAAATTTAAGACCAAGGAGCTTTCTGCACAGATCGGATCCGCAAGGCTTTCTTTCGTTGATCCGGAAGATATGCTGAAATATCTGGATATAGAGCCGGGAGCGGTCAGCATTATGGGACTGATGAATGATAAGGACCATCAGGTGCAGCTTCTCATTGACGAGGATGTGCTGGAGGGAGAATATCTCGGATGCCACCCGTGTGTATGTACTTCCAGCTTAAAGATAAAGACGGCCGACGTTTTGGACAAATTCCTTCCGGCGACCGGACATAGCTATAAGACGGTTCATTTGGTGGGAGAGGATTAAGAAGATTCATCCGATAGGTGAAAATTAAGAGGATTTACTTGCCGGGCGAAGATAAAAAAAGGAGGATTTCCGATGAGATATACGATTCAGAATGAAAACATCAGTTGTGAGATTGATTCTCACGGAGCGGAGTTAAAGAGCCTGATAAGGAAAAGTGACGGAAGGGAGATGATGTGGAGCGCAGATCCTGCGTACTGGAACAGGACATCACCCGTGCTCTTTCCCTTTGTGGGCGGTGTGAAGGATAAGAAATATCGTTATGACGGGAAGGAATACTCCATAGGACAGCATGGATTCGCAAGGGATATGGAGTTTACCGTGGAAAGTCGGAAGGACAATGAGATATGGTTTTTACTGACGGATACGGAGGAAAGTCTGACAAAATATCCGTTTCATTTTCTGTTAAAGATCGGATACCGGATTTCCGGATCATTAGTCCGGGTGTTGTGGACGGTGGAAAATACAAATTCCGGAGATATGTGGTTTTCGATAGGCGCACATCCCGGATTTGCAGTGGAGCGGCTGGACGGAAACAGCTTTGTCTTGTATGACGGGAACGGAAAGCCGGCAGAGAAGCTGGTCAATCGCGTATTCGGCGAAGGCGGCTGCGTGACAGACAAAACGGAGGAGATTGTCACAAAGGACGGGGTGCTGCAGATCACAGAGACGTTGTTTGATAATGATGCACTTGTTCTGGAAAATGATCAGGTCAGCAGAGTGGCTCTGCTCGATGAGAACGGAAAGAGATTGGTGGAGGTAACGTTTGATGCACCTCTGGTAGGGCTCTGGTCTCCGCCTCACAAGAATGCTCCGTTTGTATGCATTGAACCCTGGTTTGGCAGGTGCGATTCGGAATCTTTTGACGGAGAATTAAAGGATCGTGACTATGAACAGAAACTGACGGCGGGAGATACATTTGCGGCGGAATATGTGATCAGCGTGAGTAAGGGGTGAATAAAATGATAAAGAATATAGTTTTTGACATAAGTAATGTCCTGGCGCCGTTTCGGTTTAAGGAATACCTGGCGGAAAAGGGCTTTGACGGGACCGTGATAAAAAGGATCATCAAGGCCTCGGCCATGACATCCTATTGGACGGAATTTGAAAAAGGGAAGCTAACTTATGAGGAAGCGATGAATGGCTTCATCGGTACGGATCCCGATATTGCGGCAGAATTGCATAAAGCCTATGATTCCTGCGCGGGGATCATGGGGAGATATGATTACACGGAAGGCTGGATCAAGGCGTTAAAGGAAGCCGGGTACAGATTGTATTGCATCACCAATTTTACGCCCGCAGGATATGAGCAGTGCTACGACTGCATCTCGTTTGTGGAGAAATTTGACGGCGGCGTTTTTTCTTTCAGAGAGGGCGTTGTGAAGCCGGATCCGGAGATATATAAGATCCTGTTGGAGCGGTATGGCCTGAAAGCAGAAGAGAGTGTGTTCATAGACGATACGGAAGAAAATGTACGCAGTGCCGAGAAACTCGGATTTAAGGGGATCGTATTTACCGGATATGAAGATGCGGTTGCCAGGCTTGCGGAAATCGTAGTATGATGGTAGGCTGATCAAAATGAAAAAGCACTTCGGCTATTATATTACTAAGGAGGGGCGGGTAAAATGACTTATGAAGAAGTGGTTTTTGTTGCAAGGGAGGCATATGAGAATGCCGATGCGCGGCAGATCTTCGAACACATCGCTGTTCAGATCAATGTGATCGGAGAAGGAGCCGGAGTATTTTACATTGAAGTTGCGGAACGGGCGGTCTGTGTTGAACCGTATGACTATTATGACCGGGACGCGCTTTTGACTTTATCAGCGGATACGGTCGTTGCGCTTGCAAAGGGTGAGGTAAGGCTTAAGGATGCGATCGATCGGGGGCTGATTAAGGTGGAAGGAAACATGGAGAAGGTCTGGAAACTGGCGGAAGTAAAATTGAGATCCAGAAAGAAGAAAAAAGCGAAGACGGATAAGTAAGAAAACGTACGTGGGGATATGGTCATGACAAATGAAGAATTGAAGCGGATTTATTTCGGGGCATATGAGTTTGAAGAAACAGAGGACGGCTTTCTTCAGGCATTTCAGTATACGAAGCCGCAGGTCGAATTCTTTAAGGGCGCAATGGAGATGTGGTATGACAGATGTACGGCGACTACGGCGAAAACCCTGGAGTTTACCACGACGGCGACGGAGTTGTCCTTTGAATACAGGATCATCTGGAAAGGGTCGCCGGATTCTTTTGAGATGATGACAGACGGACTGATCTGTAATATCGTATATGTAAAAGACATCATGGACACGGGAAAGATCGTATGGACAATGCCCGAGGGTAAAAAGTCTGTGATCATCTATCTTCCTGCGGATGCAACGGTACTGCTCAGAAACTTTACGATCAATGCGGACGTGAAACCGGCCGAAAAAAAAGAAAAAGTGCTTTGGCTCGGTGACTCCATCACACAGGGCTACGGACCGCTCCGGTCTTCCTGCACCTATGTCAGCGTGGCCAACAGGATCCTGAACTATGATATCATCAATCAGGGGATCGGAGGATATATCTACGATAAGAAATCGCTCATGAAGATGAACGGCTATACTCCGGATAAGATCATCGTGGCACTCGGGACGAACCAGTACGGAGACGGTGATATGAAGGTGGTAGAAGAGTATTATGAAACGCTGACCGCAATCTACGGGAACGATATTCCGATCCTGTGTATCACGCCGATCTGGCGCGGGGATAATCCCGACGGTCTTCCGACGTTGATGCGTTTTTGCAATGAAGTAGGAAAGATCGCCGGTCGGTATAAAAATGTAAAGGTCGTAGACGGAATGCGGCTGGTCCCGCATTTTCCGGAGTATTATCTGGACAATCTTCATCCGAACTGTCTCGGCTGTGAGATATACGGAAGAAACCTGGCGGAGGAGATCGCGAAGGTCGGTTTTTAGAAAGAGATACATGATGAAAGGCGGAAAGCGGGATCCGGCCGGTTCCGATCCGCCTTAAATTGTATATTGTTGATTTTTGGCCCGCAAGCAAGTATAATAATGCTAGGGGCTGGAAATCAACAATGGAGGCGTGGAATGACCGGAAGAGAGAAAGAAGTACATAAGTTGAATGAACTGTACAACAGTGGAGAAGCTGAGTTTGTAGCAATTTATGGGAGAAGACGTGTAGGTAAAACATATTTGGTAAGTGAGACATTTGCAGGGAAGATGTCTTTTCATCATGCAGGATTATCGCCTATTGAACTGGAAGAAAGCGATGGTGGGACACCACTAAGAAAGCAACTTAAGCATTTTTATAATTCATTACTTCTCCACGGCATGAAAAAAAGCAGATGCCCCGATAACTGGTTGGATGCTTTTTTCATGTTAGAGAAGTTTCTCCAGGAAATAGATGATGGAAAACGTCAGGTGGTGTTTTTAGATGAGTTGCCCTGGATGGATACTCAGAAATCTGGTTTTTTAACGGCCTTTGAAGGTTTTTGGAATACCTGGGGATGTTTTCGAAAAAACCTTATGGTGATCGTGTGTGGAAGTGCAACTACGTGGATAAAAAATAAGCTTATAGAGAATAATGGGGGCTTGTATGGACGACTGACAAATGAGATTAAATTATCGCCTTTTAGTCTAAAAGAATGCAAAAGCTTTGTGGAAAGCAAACATGTGAAGTTATCTGAATATGATATTGTACAGGCATACATGATAATGGGTGGTGTTCCATTTTACCTTAAACACCTGGAAAGGGGTAAAAGCCTGGCTCAAAGCGTGGATGGCATGTTCTTTGTTAAGAATGCTCCACTAAAAAATGAATATGACAGGCTCTTTGCATCAGTCTTTAAAAACCCCGATAAGATGAAAAATATCATAGAGTGCCTTGGAACAAAAAATGCCGGTTATACCAGACAGGAGCTTTCCGGGTTGACCGGGATATCTGCCGGAGGGACATTATCGGATGACTTGGAGGCATTGATAGCAAGTGATTTTGTTATAAAGTATCAGCCTTTTGGAATGGGGGTCAGGGATGTATGTTATAAACTAGTTGATCCTTTCTGCTTGTTTTACTTGAAGTTTGTAAAGGGTAAACGCTCATTAGCAAATTCTTTTTGGTTGGAGAAAATCACATCCCAAACTATTATTTCATGGCGAGGTTTTGCGTTTGAGAATGTCTGCTTTAATCATGTAGATCAAATAAAAAATGCGCTTGGAATAAGCGGGGTAAATACTAGTTACACCCTTTGGTCAAAAAGAGCGGATGATATTGATGGAACACAGATCGATATGATAATAGAGAGAGCTGACAATGTTGTAAATATGTGTGAAGCTAAGTTTTTAAAGAATGAGTTCGTAGTAGACAAAGGATATCATCGCACGTTATTGAATAGACAGGGATTATTGGAAAAAGAAATATCCATGGGAAAAGTAATCCACAATACTCTTATAACCACCTATGGTCTTAAGTATAATGAATATAGCACTTTTTTTGATAATGTAATAAATTTGGAAGCATTATTTGATTGTTGATTTTTGGCCTCCGACATTCATCCGATAAGCTTATGGGCTGATAATCAACAATGAGATGAGGCAGATAGTTTGGCAATTTCATTAGCCGCATTATTACATGACGCTGATGATTATAAGCTTTTCAGCACAGAAAACAATGCAAATGCCAGATCATTTATGGAACAAAAAGGCCTTCCGTCAGAAATGGTAGAACAGATCTGCAAAATTATTAATTCTGTGTCATTCAGCCATAACAGAGGCAGAAGGCCCGAAACACTGGAGGGAAGGATTGTTCAGGATGCAGACAGACTTGATGCCATTGGAGCGATAGGGATTGCCAGAACATTTGCATATGGTGGGAAGGATGGAAGGGGATTGTCAGAATCCATAAAGCATTTTTACGATAAACTTCTTTTGTTAAAAGAAGAAATGAATACTGACGCAGCTAAGGAGATGGCCCAAAAGAGGCATGAGTATATGAAAGATTTTCTTGAAGAATACTATATAGAAACAGGTGAGCCATGAGTCTACAATTTTGTAAAAGCAAGCACTTCTGATGCTTTGACACTAAATGGAATATCTAAAAGAGCTTTTGACAGCGATGTTCAGGTCGGAGCACCTTCAGCAGGTAGACCTCCTGGATATATGTCTGTGCCTTATTATACCAAGATAGAATACTTATCAGTATGCCATTCTGAAAAAAGAGTGGGATACAAAATAACTTTAAAAATATCGGGTTATGAGACTAACTATTAAAAGTCAAGTAAAAAATGATGTTCTTTGATATAAATGCAAAGAGGCATTTTATATAGCGGTTGAGACTTATTCTCAACAATCAGTACCTTGAAAATCGCATGACAAACAGAGCATCCGGACTGATGCTCTAAAAGAAAAGAATCAACGGATGGGCGTTATTTCGGAGAGTAGGTTTCTTGAGTCATCTCCATCCTGTAGATTGTTCGCACTAGTTTTTTCGCAGCGTGGGATACGGCGACATTGTAATGCTTACCTTCGGATATCTTTTTTCCAAGGTATGAGCCGAAGGTTTCGTCCCATTTGCAGACAAACCTGGCGGCGTTAAACAGGGCGTAACGCAGATATCGTGAACCTCTTTTCTCCATTCGGGAGTGAGACGATTCGACCTGTCCGGACTGGTACGTTGAAGGCGAAAGACCTGCGTAAGCAAGTATCTTGTCAGCGTTATCAAAGCGAGAAAAGTCGCCGATCTCAGCAATGATCATGGCACCCATGCGGTAACTGATACCGGGAATAGTCATTATTGGGGAATTAGATTCATCCATGATCTTTTTGATGGAGGCTTCGATTTCATCGATCTCTTGATCCAGCATTCTGATCAACTGTATGGTATGTCTTAACTCCAACGATTTAGCGTTCATAGGGGTACCGATGGAATTGATTGCCGCATTTCTGATCTCGATAGCTTTATCGCGATGATAGCGTCCTTTTGAGGCAGTATAAAGGACATTTTTAAGACGAGTAAGATGACTGCTGGCAATGAATGCAGCTCCGGGAAATTCCTCTAAAAGGGCGTATACAGAAGCTATATGAAGCGTAGGGACCAGTTTTTCCAGTTCCGGAAAGAGAATGGTTACAAGTCGAGAAAGAGAGGTTTTCAGTTTAGCTCTTTCATGAACTTTGTCAAAACGATAACGGGTGAGTGATTTTAATTCCTCGTTGTGGTATGATGTATCCGAGTAGGGCTTGAGTGACTTATCGGTTAATAACATCATTGCAATTGAAGAGGCATCGACTTTATCCGTTTTCGTCTTTCTAAGGCTCTGACCTTTTCTGAAAAGATTAGTATGTAACGGATTGATAAGATAGGTTGGGAACCCTTTATCAACGAGCGTTGCCAGAAGATTGCTGGAATAATGACCGGTAGCTTCAAGACCTACTTTTGTTTTCTTCCTGAACCTGGTCACAGATCTGATCTTGGAAAACAGCTCGTCAAAACCAGCCTTGTCATTTGAGATAGTGAAGATCGGAAATATACTCCGGCCTTCGTTGTCAAGAATACAACAGTCATGCTTGTCCTTGGCAACATCGATACCAACATAGATCATAAACGTGATCCTCCTTAAAAAGTATTTGATGCTGCTGTTAAAAAGATCCACAGGGCTCTTTGCGTGATGTAACCTCGTTCTACATAAACCGTCATGCGGTATCTAACTGATTAACAATTAAACAAAGAGACTGTGGTTGGAGCCTCTCAAAAACCGTCTATGCGGTAGGAGATTAGAACCAATCCACAGCATCTTTAACAGCATACCCTAACCTATAGAGAAGGTAAAGAATGGGTATGACTATATAATACGAGGGAGATTATTTATGATACAGATGTTTGAATATACAAAAGAAGAAGTGGACAAGTTGTATTCGGCGGTAGAAAATGCGGTTCAAAACCATAATCCTATTGATATGCAACTTATTTCAAAAATCATACATGCAGGAGATTTATATCTGTTTGGAATGTCATCTGGCGGACCGGTCTTTTGCTTTAATGGTTTGAAATGGGTTAGAGATGGGAGAATTTATTGTTGTCAGATTCAGCCACAGAACAGAGGTGATGTCTTGCCGGAATCCCTATTATTGCATATTGTATAACCGTGACGGTATATAAACTGATAAAAATACGCAATCACGAATATATTGCATATCATGCAATTGTTAAGATGGCTGACGGCTCCGCTATAACGATAGAAAAAGACGGCAGACTTTTTTCTTATAAGGATTATTTGTGTATTGGTATAGATGCTAAGGAAATTAATAACACAAAGGGCACATTGGTGTTTATACCGGATGATGTACTGTTTATACCGGACAACGAACAACAGAATTAGTCTTGATGATATGTATTCGCGGTAGACAAGAAGCTATATCCTATTCTCAGAGAGAGAGTACCTCAAAACCATATAAAAAGATAAACCGAAATATTGTAAAGGAGGTTTTGATGAAAAGAAATCTATATAAATTGATAATATTAATATCCCTTATATGTATTCTCGCATTATCAGCGTGTGATGCAGCTAAAGTGGATGAGATTGATGCGGAAGGACAACATGAAAAATATTATTTTGTGGAGATGGAAAGAAAAATCGCTCAGAATGAAATCCTCAAGGAAAGCGAGAACGTAGGCTGGCGTGATCAGGTGGCTTACGTTAGTCCGTATGCCAGCGATGAGGAACTGAGGGAGCTGGCAAAGATCATATCAGAAGTTTCCAGGGATAAGGACGTGGATCTTTCTTATGCTACGGTTTACGTTAATTGCTACAGTGCACAGATCCTACAGGCAAAATTAAAGGAAAAACCTGATGAGGAGATGACGTATCAGACCTTACGGGAAGGGGTTGCCGCCCAAAAGGGAAAGGCGGATATGGATCTGGCAGCGTTTCATGCCAGTCTTTCTTCCATGAGCTACTTGTACCAAAGTGAGAACGGCGAGTATTATTTTTTGGTGCGGGAGGAGAGTTTTGATGAGGATTGCCAACATGTCGTAAATACCC
>Ga0247610_10002176_pt1 | contig 23100 bp, 17 predicted proteins | sample 174DNAGHGhighgp2_FD_193483 | JGI IMG/M metagenome (GOLD analysis project Ga0247610, IMG submission 193483) | Sheep rumen microbial communities from Palmerston North, Manawatu-Wanganui, New Zealand - 1742 DNA GHGhigh gp2 | ecosystem: Host-associated > Mammals > Digestive system > Stomach > Rumen...
CACCACGGGAATCCCGTACTTGTTCGCTATCTCCATGATGCGGTCGGCTTTGTACGGCATACCATACAGAGCTACTGGCACGATAGCCGCAGGATACTTGCCTGTTTTTTCCTTACGATCATTGATAGCCTCTTCCAACAATTCTGGGTCAATGTTCCATGTATCAGGCTCCGAATCCACAAGCACAGGCGTTGCCCCAAGGTAAGTCACAGGATGCGTCGATGCACAGAACGTAAAGCTCTGCACAATCACCTCGTCACCTGGCTTAACGCCACAGTTCAACAATCCGAGATGCACAGCGGCAGTTCCAGCACTCAGTGCCACCACACGCTTTTCCAACCGTGAACCCTGAACCGTGAACTCTGAACCGGAGTTTACAAACTCCTCCAAGTCCTTCTCAAACCCATTCACATTCGGGCCAAGAGGTACTACCCAGTTCGTATCAAAAGCCTCCTTAACATAACGCTGTTCAGCGCCATCTTCTGACATGTGCGCTAAGCACAAGTATATTCTTTTACGTTCTGACATAATTATTTATGAATTATTTGGTTCTAATTTACTAAAGCTCCATTACGTCTCAACAGTTCTTTTATTTCCTTTGAACAAATACATTCACTAAAATCATAGGCATCTACATTCAATGCCGTGATGATTTGTAATGAATCCTGATATCTGCAATATTTGTCATTACAAAACATAATCTTACCATTGGCCAATATTGCCACAAGTTGTTGATTCCTCACATTAAAAGCGATATCCAATATATCACCATCAATAACATGCCCTTTGGGCTCGTACTTATTTTCATACCACCAGCCCATCTTTCTACCTCCAGCAGTCTTCTCGTAGTAGTTACGAGTTTCCAAATGACGGAATCCGTCTGATGCAGCAATCAACGGTATCTCCTGATGCACCACTACCTGCTTGGCAATTGAGTGTCCAGCATATTTCCTTAGGCATTGACCATTTCCTGTGTGATAAATTCTTATCAGTTGATCTTTTGTAAAAACTGCTATGTAGGGCTGACCATGAATGGCTTGGATAGACAATATTTCTTGTCCTTCCATAGATATAGTTAGCCGTTTCCCATTCCAGGTACTATTCCATACCAGCATCCGTCCACTACTATCTACTGCAGCCAAATCACCAGTTGGTAGAAAACATACCAGCTTGGGATTCGCCACAGGGCAATCCAATTCCGTTTCTCCTCCATTAAACAGGTTGAATAAACTCAAAGATTGCCCATTCCTTCTTATCACATTGTCTTCATAGGTAACAAGCCTACCTGCGTGATTCGAGACAAAATGTTCATCATACCAGAATTCGATAGCGTCCTCACAATAAAAAAACCACGTTTTTCCTTCTGTTTCTCCTAAAATCCATTCACCGGTTTCCGACAAGTGGATATTTTTTATTACTGGTGGACATTCCAATTCTGCTATCTTTTGCTCATTGTCCAAATCCCATAGTTGCACCTTCCTCTTACCTCCCTGAAGATGTAATCCTAGCGTCACCGCACGTTTCCCATCTCCTGAAATAGCAGCATCCAGCAACAGGGTTTTACCTTGCGCCAGCACACAGTCTATCTCATCACCACATTCTACCGATAATCGCCCGTCACCATACGATCTCACCCGAAAAGTATCATCACCAACTTCCGACACGATGTCAGTTTGCCTTCGACGTCCTTTATTCCATGGGATAGTCTGTCTTAATGAAGTAACGTCTTCGCCTTCTGCAAGATTATCCCAGAACTTTCCATTAGCAATTCCAATACGATGGCAGTCAGAAAGATGATACGTCACTAAGCGATTGTTATAATACATATACAGTAAATCATCAGCCAATATAATTTTCGCCAATCGCTGCATCACGGTTCCACGGCTCTCTCCAATCTCTCCTGTATAGCGCCAGCCTTCTCTTTCGTTATATGCAAATACCAACAGATTGCCTGCAACAACAAATAGCCTTTTTCCATGAAATTCCATCTTGGCAATCTTTTTATCCAGAGAATAAGCATATACCAATGAATAATCGTTCAGTGAGAAGATATTCAGTTCTCGACCTTGTCCGAATTCTTTTTCAACGATAGTGGCAAGATATTCGTGATTCTCTGACAAGCAAAGGTGAAGATGCAATTTCAAATCACCTGACGATAATCCAAGTGTTACCTCGTCAATTTCTGCCTCTCTCAATGTAATCTTCTCTGCACCCACATTGTTGACAGGTAATTGATGTCCCTTAAGCCATAACCCGGAATAGTCTGGCACGCCACTTTCATCAGTAGCAGGGAAACACAACAAAAGATTCTCTATAAGATTTCGACTATTATCGTCTTTTCTACCCCGTTCCACTTGATGAACAGTAGAGGCAATGCCATCGTGCCAATAGGCACCACTTCCTTGTCTGATATGTGTCATCACTGAATATGGAAATTGTCTGCTATTCCACAAGTCTTCTATGTTAGCAGAATCTTCAGACTGGCGCATAATCCACTGAGCAGACAAATAATCTCGGTACATCTGGTGTGGGAAAGCCGTGATTCCGTTTTCCCGATAAAGCAACCTTAATTCTGTAATGAGCAACTCGGTGACGCTTAATGTATTCAAATTAGGCAGTTCCGTTTGTCGGTAGTACTCCTGTATTGATGCAAACTCGCCTTCATTGATGGAAATATTTTGAACCAAGTTGCTTAACATTTCCCTAAAGTCCTTATCTTGAAGGTTCATCCTGCGTTCACGTTCATAGACATAAGCAATATCTGGCAATACACTCCTGAGACAAATCGCTGTTTGCAGTATCTTGCCACCTTCAACAGCGCCGCGTTTCATCATAAGAGCTAACTGAGCCACATAATAATCGTGGAACAAATCCGTTGAGTTTTTTACTGGCAATGTCCAGTCTAAGAACTCTACATTTCGATATTCTTCAATGACAGGACAAATTTCCTTATACACTGTCACCATCATCGGGTTTCTCAACAAACGATGAAGCGACACGGAACCAACAATTCTATTCCATTCGTCCGTTGAGAAATAGCTGCTTATCTGATTGTCTTCCAGAGGCTGTAATGTTGTTGGCCTATAGCTGGTCATACTATAACGCAACGTAAAATTCGACCGGGATGACACTACAATTCTCAAACCGTTTAGTGTATTAAGCCTTTGTATATCCCTGATAAACAAGTTCTCCGAGCGTACGTCTACTTCATTCAGACCGTCCACAATCAGCGTAAGTGTTGGCCTTGTGCCTTTTACCAACAGACTGTTATGCATAAGTTCCTTATCACCCTCATAAATTCGGTCTCTCAGGTACTCTTCGATACCAATTTTGCGGGTTGCTAAGTTTTCTGCTGATACATACAATACAGGTTCATCGGTTTCCCTACAATAATTCAGAAGCATTGTGGTCTTACCCATACCGCCATCGGCCAACATAATGACATGCGGTTTATCAGTCTGCCACGATTCTTCCAGTAGCTTACCAAGCGTTGTAAGCGTATCGTCATCAACGACGGATGGCAGAAGTGCTTTTTCAACCACATTAGGTAATCTGTGATAATGTTCCTTATTAGCCTCCTGAGCTGCAACATATTCTTTTGAATGGCCGTCAAAGGCTTTTGGCTTCAGTTCAAAATCATAACGGTCGACGTGACTCTTGTTATCCAAATCGAGCAGTGGATACTTTGCCCATCCTTCTGGAAACCAAGAATAAGCGGTCACATATCCCCTACATGTCTTTGGATTATATTCTCCTATAAGGATTGTCGCATTCGCCTTATCCTCATGTCTTAGCTCTCCGGCCTGAAATTGATTAAGGTAGCGAATACGTTGAAGCACTTGGTCATGTTCATGGCCAGCAAGCCATAGTCTTATCTCATTCTTCTGAAGCACAGCCGATAGATATTTCTTCTCGTCCTGCAGTAATGAGGTAAAAGGATAGTGAGTCAGCAGAATGGTTGGTTTATGCTCGTTCAGATGCTTTAATTCCTTATAGAGTGCATGAGTGCCAATAATCAAATCTGTAGCCTCCTGCCCTTCAGTATAGGCAATGTTAGTATCTACATGAAGGATGTTGAAGTCCTCCGTTTCAACCGTAAAGTGAGGTCTTTCTGGATTACCATAGAGCGCAACTCGGTCGGTTGGCAACACCTTGCTAACGAAATCGACAAAGTCCTTTTCTCCCTCCATGATAGCAAGCATGTCTTCATGGTTGATGATTCCCTTTGCCGGGTCATAATAGCCCCTCCGTTGGAACATCACCTTCTTGATGGCATCTTTCCTTGTATTAATTCCTCTAATGATGTCATGATTACCTGGCACGATAAAAAGCCTTTCTACTGGCACTCCAACAGCTATACATATATCTTTCAGATACGCTGCCATGTCATCAGTGAATCCTTTGTCACCTGGGCCGGCGGTCTTGATGTCGCCGGTGCAGAACACATAGTCGCACCTGAATCCCTTTTTTCTGAGGAATACGGGCAACTCGTCTCTCATCTCATCCGTCGAGAAGTCACTGCTACCGAGGTGAAGGTCAGATATATGCAACCAACGTATCATTCTTACCTTTTAGTATTCCTTTCATAACCACTTGAAACTTGAATCATGAAACTAAATCACTTCTCCCGCATACTCCATCTTCTTCCCAAGCACAGTGCAGAGTATCATCTGGATGTCCTTGATGAAGGAGTAATGACGATAGTAATAGCAGTTCAAGCGCACTTTATCAGGATAAATCACGTGGTCATTATACCACACCGCCAGTTCCTGATCCGACATTTTGTCAATCTGCTCCTGCGGAAGACATCTGCCCACAGACATCAGCCTTCTGACATCTGCCAACATCTCATCTTCCAGCCTATACTTCAGCGTAGCAGGCCCAGTAATCCCCGGCCTCAATTTCAACACATCCCTATCATCACCAGTAAGCTTATCCGCATATCCCGGCACATCAGGCCGTGGCCCCACGAAACTCATATTCCCAATCAGCACATCCCAAAGCCCGGGCAACTCATCCAACTTCCAGTGCCTCAGTTTAGCTCCAAGAGGCGTGATACGGCTATCCCCCGCCACACTCACCGTGCTGCCATTATGTTTCACCGTCATTGTGCGGAACTTGTGGCAGTCAAACAACTTCCCTCCCTTGCCCACGCGCTTCTGCACGAACAGAATTGGTCCACCCGGCATCTTCACCTTAATCAAGATGGCCACTACCAGCAGCACCGGCCACAAAAACAGCAGTCCTAGTAACGAGACCACTCTGTCAAATATCCATTTAAGTATCATAAACACTCATTTTTACTTAACAACCATCCCCAATCAATCCTCCCCGCAAAGAACCTTGATCCAGCCCTGGTCAGGTGCTTGCCATCCGGCGAGATGAAATGCCCATCAGGGGTAAACACCCGCACCATTCCATCATCAGAAGTCACAAGCCCCATCACGTCAATGAAACGTTCACCATAGTACTCCCGGAAACGCCGGTTCAAACCAAGAAATGCCTCCCCTCCCTCAGGCTCAACTGTCTGCTCAAAATAGTCAGGCCGATGCCGATTCGCATACACATGGCCGTTATGTTCCCCGAAGCTCTTGTCACCCACCACCATCACTTTATCAGGCGACAACCCATTGGACCAGCATACAAGTTCAACAGCCGATACAAAACTTCGGGTGAGACCCCGCGTCGCAACAAAAACCTTATCGGCATTGGCAAAGCGGTCTTGAAAACGTGAGGACGAGATATTGTTCGCGCGGCTATCAATATATGAAATCTCAACCATGTCAGCCACCACCGACTCCAGCACCACATTCACGAAATCACGGCCGAAACTGTTACCAATCACCAGCCAATGCTGCTTGTCTGAAGCGACAAACGGCCTGTCATACTGGAAGCCCCGCTCCGTATATTCCACATTCATCCCACGATGAGCCTCCAGGGCAGAGATGCCCAGCTCCGGCACATCCCTAACCACTCCGCCATTCCAATACACATACCCGGCAAACAGCGTCAATCCCAACCATGGAGCCAAAACAGTCACGCCCAAACGCCGACGATGCACCACAGCCGCCACCCGCTTCTCAATCAGCACATACGAGCCCCACGACACCACGGCCGCCACACACAGCAACAGCACATACTGCCACACCGTAAACTCATTGCCAAAAACATAACTCCAGAAAGCGATCAGCACCTGATGCCAAACATAGATGCTGAAACTCGCGGCGCCCACCTTGGCCAGCACCCCATTGGCCGTAACCCTGTTTTCCAACACCCCGACCGATAATACCACAACGCAGGCAAGCGCCACCACAAGCACCAGGCGCACATCATCAGGCACCAGCCGATAACCGACAGCCAGCAAAGCCACCAGCGCCCCATAGCAGATATACGAAAACGCCGGATAGAAAGGCCCCTCCTGCGAAGGACGGTACAGCAACGCCATCACACCGCCGATGCCGAATTCGAAAAATCGCGACGGCACATAATAGAACCGATGCGCCTCATTCGTGCAGCCGATAAAGCATACCAGCGACAGCACCGTCAGCGAAGCAACAAGAACCAGCGGCATCTTCTGCGGATTCTTCCGGTCCAGGCCGGAAAGCAGGAAAATCAACGGATAGAGGACATACATCTGCATCAGCAGTCCCACATACCACGTATGCATCAGCGGCTTGTACTCATTCGCGATATTCCAGTAATCCCCCGTAGTAATGGCCGACAGGATATTGTTCGCAAAGAAATCCGTCGCCACCACCGACTCGCTCAGGTTCTCATAGTCGTCCGGCAGCATCGTAAACCATCCAGCTGCCATAGCGGCAATTCCTGCAATGAGCAGAACTGGCAGAAGACGCGACAACCTGTCGAACAGGAACACCGGATACCACCCGCGACCGCCTTCCGACCGCTTCTGCAAACTCCTCGTCACCAGGAATCCCCCGACAACGAGGAATACGTCAACGCCCAGATAACCATACGGGAGAAGGCCGAAATGATACAAGACCACCGCGATAATCGCGATAGCCTTCAGAACGTCCAGGTATGTGAGGCGATGGGAGCTCATAAAACCGTAAACTATTCCCCCCTCACGGCAGAATTCAGCCCATTAATCAATATCCTCGGGAAAAACCGCAGCGAGTCTATCGGGAAAACCCTTGCGTGGCGGGCCAGGTCACCCACACGCCTTCCGAACGAGATGCACTTCCTTACAAGATACGGATACTTCTGGAAATATGACTGATTCCGATTATGTCCAAAATTACCGGACATCATTACGAAATCTTTAATACGGGCAGCCTTTTTCTTCCATTTCACAGCATCCGAATAGAACGGCACGGCAGCGGATTCCATTCCCAGATACTCCACCGCAAACGCCCCGAACGCCTTCCAGGCTGTCATCAGTCCTGCCCGACGCAGCCTGCTTTCTAGTTTCACCGAGTCAATCTCCTGCCGATAAGTCCACAGCAGCCGACACCAGTCGCAAATCTGCCGCAGGCCAACTCCCTCTTTATAAAAATGCTGTAGGATATGTGTAAATACATAGAATACATCATTCTCTATGCCAAGTTGGAAGACCTGCACCCCGTTATTATTCCACGAACGGACATTTCCTCCATTGAATGTATCAACGTAAATGTCATCCAATTCTCTTTCAATCCTTGAAGACAATCCACAATACAATCGTCCATGCAGTTCCACTACCCATCCATCGATGGACATACCAAAATGCTTCTCCCGCTCATATTCTTTTTCTACAGAAGTCGCCAATGGCACAAGTAACTCTTTTGCCTTAGCATAGTTTTCTTCACTCAAAAACAGATCAACATCACCACAAGCCCGCCACAATGGTTTCTCATAGCATTGTGCTATTGCTTGTCCCTTCACCAACAAAGTATAGATACCAGCAGCTCGCATCTTGCTAATCAACAAGGCTACAAAGGCATTCATCGACTTGTTCCGCTGTTCTAATTGTAGGGTACTGCCAATGAACTGCAAAGACCATTGCTGAGGAATCTTCACATCCTCTACGCGCTCTAAACCTGCTGTAACCAAACCCACTACAGACTGTTCTTCTGCCAATTGCATGACAGAAGAATAATCTATATCTTCGCAGTTAGACAGACTGACCTCGGTCCCCCAAAGACCGCCTCTTATCAGTTCTAAAAGAATTACTGTATTTGAATGTAACACAAGTAACGCCGTTACCGTTTTGTGAACGGCAATTTAAGGATTCCGACTAAGCTACCCCAACCATAAGACAGATGGAGCACAAAGAAGGTGATGAGCAGATAGAAGAAGTTCAGCTTCTTCGTCACTGCGAGTTTCAGACTGACGGCAGAGAGCAAGCAGGTGTATGCCAGCAGCGAAGCCGCTGACACCAGCGCAAAGGGCCACCAGACAAATGCCAGCAGCAACGGCACAATCAGCGACAGCAGGAACAACAGCGGAATAAAATGCCTTAGTGACAACGAGGAGAATGTCTTGGTATAATACACCGTCAGGATGTTCCACTTGCCATTGCCAAAGTTGTTTTTTGATAAAGCCTTGAAAGTTTCGCGTGCTAAATAGGTACAATAAGTATCAGGAATGATAAATATCTTACCACCGCCGTTGATGATTCGCTTGCTCAACTCAATGTCCTGATTGCGGACAAGCCTCACATCATAAAGACCGTACTTGTCGAACACCCGTTTTGGCCAACAGCCAAAAGGTACAGTATCCACCTCCTTCAGACCATCAATACCTGTCCGGAAATCAGAGTTTCCCACACCAAATTTATTACTCAGCACCTCGCGGATAGCTAAAGTTTTGGACGTCTTGTTCAGTACATCTGTCTTACAAACACTGCCTACGTTATCTGCATCCAATTCTTTCAACTGCTTTACTATAGCAGAGCAATAGTTGTTTTCATAGAAAGCATGGGCATCTATACGCATGATGATGTCGCCCTTCGCCTCGCCGATGCCTTTGTTCATGGCGTAAGGCACTATCTTTTGCGGGTTGTCAAGTACGCGCAGATACGGGCATTGCGACAGATAAGAGACAATGATTTCACGTGTACGATCGGTACTCATGCCGTCAACAAACAGCACTTCCAAATCATCTTTTGGATAGTCTTGATGCATGATGCTTTCTATACAACGGGCAATATATTTTTCTTCGTTGTATATAGGGCAAATAATTGATAACATAAAGCTTATTACAAATTATTAATTATTTACGAAACCACCTGTTTCAGTCGTTGATGGCCTTTGTCAAATACTCAACAGAAGACATTTTCATTTGTTCTATCTTTTCATTAACACTAGCCCAATCTATTGGAGATAGCACATCTTCTACATTCATTGCTGGATTAAGTATTCTATTTTCCAAATTAAGGGCGCGTAGAATGCTCAACGGTCTTTCATCTTTTCCCTTGTCACCTGTTAGAATCGCAACAAAAGGACGATTAAGTATTATTGACATTGCCAAACAGTGGAAAGAAGCAGAAACGACCAACTCAGCATTTGCAATAACAGTCACAAACTCTTGAGGCGACATGCAATACTTTACACGAACTGTACTGCTCAGAAAATCTTGAGGTCGGGTATAACGTGAAAGGACATAGTGCTTCTTTCCATTCAGCGAATATCCAGTCTTGAAGAAATCTGTAATCTGGCTATCTCGGTTTGTATAACTAAAAATATAGCTTTCTTTTTTCGCTTCCTTTGGAACCAGTTGCAGCCATTGCTCTTTGGTAAGCAGCATCACAGGATCCAATACAAGTTGAGCATCCCTTCCTGTCAAGTTTTTCACTATTTCGCATCCTATTTGCTCACGAACCGCTAAAGCATGGAATGTAGAAAGGTTCTTTTTATATGTTTCAACATGTCCCTCATCTATAGAATCCACTCCGAAACTTGAAGAATATGAAATTCTCTCGCGATTATTCTTTACAAAGTCAAGAAGAAAAGCGGAATCATCGCCGTTACAGGCAGGATTCCAAACCTGATCGCTACCTACGACAAAGCGTTCATATTTTCCATTCAACCGTGATGCCTCTGATGATGTACGGAAAACCTCTTTTGTTTTCTTAAGATACTGCTTATAGAATCTGTTAAACCGCAACTTTCTCAGAGTCATAAATGGGCTGCCTATCATATATGCTATGGTATTAGTAATTTTACCATGACGCAAAGAGTCCCAAATATGCCAAGTCATACTGTACTCATGCGCACGGGAGGTATTGACATAGTTAATATATTCACAATCGTAGCCTTTGTCTGTCAAAAACTTTTCAAAAGCATATGATTGTAAAGCTGCACCATAGTTGGCTGCATTATGAAAAGACAATAAAGCTAATTTCATAAAAACATTATTATTTTGCAATTCATAACTAATTCAGTCTAATCTCATAAACGTGCTAACATACATATCTAATTTCAACATCACATTTACTGAAGAAGAATTTGTGGAGCTTCTTCCCCAAACGAATCAAATAAAGTACATCTTCTGCCGAAGCATTCCCCATATTGCTAATCCAGTTGGGCGTTTTTTTGGAAAACATTGCACCGCCTCTCCTCCGTCCCATTAGCAACCGGTAAACTATAGGATTACCATTACAATAAACGGAACCGCAGCTGGGTTTATCCGCAGACAGATACTTCTTTGAATGGTCCATCCGCTCTTTTATGAGCCTTTCCGTTTCAGCCACATCTTGTTTTTTAAAACAGAAAACGGCACCAACAATAATCATAGACGCATTCTGAAAAGGAGAGTGCCTGTGGCTAAAGTCGCTTGCATTTTTTTCGTACCAGCGATAGTTATTAGTGGATATGTCATAATAATAGACTCTCTTTAAATAATCTGAAATCGCCATGCCTATCGATTTTCCTCTCCCTGCATTCATAAACAACGCGCCACCAACACTGCTGGGAACAGAAAAAAGATATTCAATACCTCCCAATTGATGCTTCTGCAAGTCCCTTATCAACGTCTGTATTCGCACAGATGCCCCCACATAAACATCTCCGTTTTCAAGATAATTTATTCTGCCATCTATAGACATCATATCTATTAGCGGTGTTTTCACTCGGTTGGCAAATACGATGTTGCTCCCTGCTGAAAACAGAGCGAACGACTGCTTTTTCTTCTGAATATCTCGTATCAGTTCATCCAGTTCTCCTTCGTCCTCAGGCGTATAAATAACTTCCGCCACCGAATGAAGGCGCATTGTATTCCGTTGGTAGAGGTCTGTTTCTTTTTGTATTCTCATATTACATGTATTCTAAATGTATATCATTTAATGACAACACTCTCTGTATCAATTCTCCGTTTGATGTTATAACACTTTCTCTTTCTATCAATTCCAGCTTTGACACAAAAGCCTTATATACGTCAGGTGTAATACCTTTAACCTGATTGACTATATCATTACTATCCAGAGCATTGACAGAGAATCCTACTCCCAATTCATTAACTTTATGCTCCAGAAAGCTATCGCGAGAAACGATAATAGGCGTCCTGAAAAAAATGGCTTCATATAACTTATTAGGTTCAGCAAATCGAGGATTGATACCACTGACGTCGTATGTGGCAACAATGAAATCAAGTTGTCCATAAATCCGTGGTAAATCATCTGGATTCGTGAAAGTCCCGTGAAAGAAAACCCTTCCCGTCTTTTTTAAGTCGATTATGGCTTCTTCAGAAAAATCACTATTGCGCCCGAAGAAATCAAATTGAGCCGTTGGAAAATTCTTTATCAAGACTTCCGCAAAATTCCGCAATGTTTCGTATCGTAGTGAACCGGCAAAACCAAATTTCAAATGATTGAAATCAGTGTCTTGTTTCTTGATTATAGGCAAATCAAGGCACCTTTTATCAACTTTATTGGGAACGAAAATGATATTCTCAGGAATCTTATCTTTGTAATAAAAATGGGCAAATCCTTCAGATGTGAAAACCGTAATCTTCGATTTGGAAATAATGCGGCGATTTAGAACTATTATTAATCGACGGAGAATGGGAGAGGAGAATCTGTCGAATAACATATCAGATTCTTCATAAACAAATTGCACCCTTCTTTTGAGCACAATAAAAGCCGTATTGAACGAAAAGAAATAGAAAAGAGTTTTCTTCTTGTCATATTTTTTTATCGTATCTCCAATCTGTCTTGAGAAGAGGGACATTCTCTTAGGATAAGAGATGTTTGAAAGTTTATTCTCATTCAAATAGACAATTTTGTATTGAGGAGAAACAATGTCCTCAGAGTGACTCATACAATAGACATCGCAGTTAACCCCCGCATCTATAAACTCTTGAATTCTTCTGTTTGGTCTTGGAGTCAAGTTGGGAACGAAAAAAACTATCTTTTTAATACTCATAATTGAACATTTTTGTACCACAAACAAATTAAACAATTGATATTCAGCAAAGAATGCCTATATCTTAGTAATCAAAAAAATCAATAATTCCTCTAGCCCGCTGATCTATGGTCAGCGACTTTGCTTTCTCCAAGGAGGATGCGGACATTCTTTCCCTTAACTCTTTGTTGTCACGCAGCATTTGTATCGCCTTGGCTATCGCTCCGACATCATTGGGGTCAATCATAATGGAATTATTATCATCCAGTACATCCCAGTTGAAAGAAAGATTGGAAGATATGATGGGCAGCCCACAAGACATTGCCTCCACGATGGCATTGCAGCAGCCTTCTGCCAACGTAGGAAGCACAAAAACATCCGATGCGTTGAGGTAAACGGGAATGTCCTCGTGGGGCAGCCGCCCCTTGAAAAGGATATTATCACATGCCGGTTCCTGATCACCCTTCCCGATAAAGAACGAATAAACCGGCTCGCCTTTGATGCTTCTGATAGCTTCTGCAACTCGGTTACTCCCTTTTCGATTGATGAAGGCTCCTACAAACGAAATGATGAACTTATCCTCTGAAACGCCCAGTTTCTTTCGACATTCTGCTTTATCAAGTTTTCTGAAAAGCGCACTGTTCACCGAATTGGGGCTCACAAGGCATTTATCGGCTGTCGTAAGTCCCAGAGAAATGCTCTCATCCTTGTTCTTGGATGACACACAGACCACACCCTTGATGTAGTCCCGCATTTCGGCTGTCACCTCATCTGTCTTGCCAAAGGCAGCTATTGAGCTTTCACCTGTAGCTACAAATAAGGGGATGCCTTGTGATTTAGCATAAGGATATGCCTCTATCGCACACTCCCAAAAGTGGCAATACACCACATCCGGCTTTTGAGGCAACATTTTGGCTGCACGCATAATAGCCTTCCTGCGGAACACATCCGACGGTCTTACGTTTCCTATTCTCAGGTTGGAGAAAGAAAGATAGTTCGGACGATAGACCGTCACAGGGCCGTCCATCTCCACAGTGGGATAGAAACGCTTATTCTTCGTAACACTATACGGAGCAATCACAGAGCAGTTATGCCCTTGCCTCGCAAACTCATCCACGAGCTGTTTGACAAAAGGATAATGCACTTTGAATCTATCCGGGTAGTCCGGGGTGATAATCAATATGTTCATTAGGCTTTCTTTGCAGGTAAGTTTATCCACGAACCCCAGATATCATCCCACTTCTTGGGATGGAACGGGACGCACCCTCCGTGATGATAGAAGGTGTATTCTCCAAAATAGATATGTCCTTTCACTTCATAAAGATCTATCCTGACGTGAGGGATACCCTGGGACAGTTTGGAGGCGACTTCTTTCATCTCCTCAAAGCAGACAGGCTTGGGTATATCTCTTCCGGACATCGGATGCTGCTGAATCAGATCCAAGTGATTGAAGTCAGCATCATAATAATCGAACTTCACATTACCCGTTCCCCTCTCCGTTCCAATAAACAGAGCCTTCACTTCTCCATCAAAACAGAAAAATTTATAGTCCGGAAGGTCATTGTTCTCCGCCTCTATAAATTGCTCTGCAATGATTCTGCGAGGTACATTCTTATAGGGCCATTCCCGGAGGGTTTTGTAAATATCCTGCTTGAGGCTCCGATTCAGTTTTTCAATCGTCCTCTCCTTGTCGAATGTGGCCTTGTCCTTACAAATAACCACACCTGTATTGCCCCCTCCATGAGTAGTTTTCAAGACAAACCGATTGGGCAACTTATCCCATTCGATATCCTCCGGCCTGTCCCACACACCCAGAGTAGGAATTACATACTGCGAACCAATCTTCTGCGCCACAATCACCTTGACAGCATACTTGTCTACCAGTTTGGTATATTCGGGGTTATGGTCGTGGAGTTTCAGCCACATCAGTTTCTCTGAATAGGTCTTTGGATTCTTCAAATCCAGCTTGTGCCCCATCTTCAAGCGAAACAGCATCCTGAGATACATCTCGTCTGAATAGAGGAAGTTGGTCTTCATTACCAACTTGGTCAATATCGAGTTCACACTTGCCATTCTTTCTACTGCTCTTTATTTCTTGTGTTCCAAATAGTATATCATCTTGTCCCGATGCGATTCGCAGCAAATAAGATTCTCTGCCAACAGCTTTCTTTTCTTCGAAATCAGGGATGGCAGCCAGCCACATCTCTTTCCAGCCAGATAGTACTTGCTATCGCAAGGCTCGAACACCTCGCTCATTTTGTTTTTTGCCGAGGCGTAATACTTCCGTGTCTCTTCAGCAAGCCGTTTATCATCCCGGAGTATATTGTTGAGCTCCACAATCTTAATATCATAAGCACACTTTTCAAGGAATACCACAGATGGCTTTTCAAGACACTGCTGATAAGGAAATATCTCATATCCCGCTTTTCCTTCTTCAAACGTGAGCATCAACAGCAGGCCCTCGTGCCACTTCTGTCCCCAGTTTCCTTTTCGGTCAAAACAGAAGTTACCCAGCCCGTAGAAGATAGGCTTGCCTTCATATATCTCAAATCCGCTGAAACAGTGTTGATGATGGTTCACGACGGCATCCGCTCCGGCATCAATGAAGAAACGATAGGTCTCTTTCATACGGGGAGAAGGCAACTGCCAGTGCTCGTGTCCACCGTGAACGATGACAAGGACATAATCCGCATTCTCTTTAGCCTGCTTGATGGCGTAGTACTGCTGCACGGGATTCAGCGGATTTGAACCACCGTGATTATCTGATGCAATTGAGAACTCGTGCTCACAGCAGTTGATGATGGCAAGTTTGTTCTCGCCTATTTGTTTGTATAGAATTCTGGAGGCTTCTTCGATATTCATTCCACAGCCAACGGTATCTATTCCTGCATCCTTGCATGTGTCAATAGTATTCTTTACCCCTTCATCCCCATAATCGCGGAAATGGTTATTGGCAAGTGTCACACAATCGAATCCTGCCCATTTGGCAGCCTCAATACCTTTGGAAGAACACTGGAGGTTGGGGCCTTGCTTCACGATTGGTTTCTCTCCTCCTTTTGTGACAGGGCACTCAAAATTCACGACGGAATAATCTGCCTTTGCGGTCACTTTGCGTACCTGACCCAGGACGGGTTCATAATCCCCTTTATCTATTTGTTGAGACACTCTGTTTTGAGGACAGAAGTCTCCTGCGATAAGTATTCTCATAATAAATGAAAAGCATTTATCTGTGTAAAACCAGATTTCTTATTTTAACAAGAAACCGCTTTAGCTCCCTCTGTGTCTTATTCTTCTTTATCTCGAACTGCACAAGAGGATGCTTGCTCGCAACATGCAATCCCTTTTTGACGAAAGCTGCGGCAAATTGACTCCTATACTTCTTGAGCGGGACAGGAGCCCTTAATGCAATGTTCGTTGAGGCAATCTCTTTCTGGGTTATCGGAACCAAGGTACATTGTTCATTAATCAATCCCATCAAGCACTCACCCTTCTCTGTGAGGATAGTAGCCTGAGAAACACCCCAGGAGTTATACCCTGGGCTGTTCTTCTTAACCGAATGATAGTCCCCTAAAACCATGTCTGCCACCAGACCAAACTCCGCATTGCCCAGTTTGTATTGACAAGTTGAGCAGGAAGGCCTTTTCAGATACTTGAACGCCACATCATACTCCGACTTATTGAATTCTTGCGAAAACTCAGCTCCATTGTCAAACATGGCTACAAGATAGTAGGGCTTCCAACCAGTCTTTTTATGGCGTTGTGAGAAATACCGGATTGATTCAGCATGACTGTCTTTAAGGATGCCTTCACAGAACTGACGATGTACCTTCTGAGAGGTAGGACCGTGACATATCAGGGAAACCGTATATAGATTCTCTGTGTCCTTCACGAAGTGGTACAGTGCAGACACTTCACACGGCAGACCAACGAACAAGACCTTCCGTCCATCTTTTAAGTTTTGCTTTACATGGGTATAAACATCTTGCTTATATGCCTGGGCATACTTGGAGGTACGGAATCTTTCCAATGCCTCAACGCTATCAGCACGGTCATATTCGATGGATAAACAGTCTTCAGAATACCGAACACCGTACACCACTCCTCCATCCTTCACAAAAGCCTTTCCGATAGCTGTTGAGAAACCGCCCGACGAACTCCCCTTGACGGCTTGTTCTTCATTTACATAGCCACCAAAACTGGTTTGTGGTTGATTGGGCTGTCTTCCAGCCGACTTTTCAGGACATACAGTCAGACAGCGTTTACAGTTGATACAAGCAGACTCATTGACAATATGAGGATACAAGAAGCCTTCTTCATCTTCCTGCATCTCTATGATATGCTTGGAGCAAACTATACTGCACAACTCACAACCGCAGCAGTCCTGCTTTCTCTGGTATAAATCACTTGTTGTCATCGAAATGCAATGCCTCTTTTAAGAACGCTAAAGATTTCTCTCTCTCCTGGCCGACCAATGTGTTTACTTTCTCGTAGTCAATATCTTTCACCGCAGCAAGGTCAACATCTTGTGCTCCAGGGAGTACTAACCTATCTTTCAATCCCCATTTGCTCAGAATGTTATCAATTCGGCTGTTTCTTGACGTAGCTTCCGCACGTTTTCTATAAAAGATAAAGAATTGTTTCTCATTGATAACAGAGAAGGCGGTTCCGTGGAAGGAATCAGTAAACACATATTCAGCTCCACGAATCCAATTAATGAAGTCTTCAGGGGTGTTCCCTATCACCAACTCATCTGCATAGGTTTGGTCAATGGGAGAGTAACTCTCTTTGCTCAAGACAGATACCAGTTTCAATTTCTTCTCGTCTGCAAACCGTCTTGCGATTTGTTTGCTGGTATCATCGTTCCCCAAGAAATAGCAGAACACATATTTCTGTTCTGACTTTTTCTCAACAGGAATAAGTTCTTCCCATTGAGCTTTCGTCATCAGATAGGTGGGGTCTACAACTACTTGAACGGAAATATCAGGGCCACATACTTGCTTGATTATATCTGCTCCTTGCTGCTCGCGAACAGAAAGGAAGTCAATCCTCTTCCAAGCTTTTTTTGCCGATGCCCAGCAATATTTTGGATACTCCGAGACGCCCAAACTGGTTGCGTATGATATTCTCCTTACGTTATTCGGCACAAAGCGTAAAGAGTTTACATTTCCAAAAGAGAAACCCGGTGTCCACTTCTGGTCGCTCCCAATTAACACGGCATCGTAGTTTTTCCCCCGGTTAGCCAGCTCTGTATAGCCAGAGACTTTAACAATATTATGCAATCTTCTCTCAATAAAACGATGATATTGCTCTATACGTTCCTGTTTGTTTTTGAGAAATAGCGGGTCGTTTGATGATGTATGTTTTTTCGCTCTTCTTTTGAAAAGAAACTGTTCATAGAGAAACCTTATTAGTCCTCGGCATAGAACTATATGACGATCCCCCTTCTTCGGGAAGTAATCGATTATTTCTGTGTCATGGCCAAGTCTTTCTACCATGACTTGAGTCGCATATGCTTGCAACTGAGCACCGTAATTGGTTTCCTTGTAGGATAATACTAAACCTATTTTTTTCATATTGGAGAAAATTACTATACTATTTGGATCTAATACTCTCAAAAGCCGCAATCAGCTTCTTTGTTTCAATAACTGAATTGAAATGAGTCTCTGCGGCCAACTTTCCAGCTAAGCCGATTTTAACAGCCGCTTCAGGGTTCGCAAGAATATACTCCATCGTATCTTCCACTGCATTAAAATCCCCTGGTTCAAAAACGAAAGCATTCTCTCTATCTTTCAAATACAGAGGAATATCACCCACACCAGCGGCAACAACGGGATTCCCCGATGCAAGATACTCTCCCAACTTCGTAGAGAAACCTGCACGATTCTGCAATGTGTCTGGACGGGTTAAGAACAATGCCGTTGCATTTACCAACAATTGCGGTACTTCACTGGCGGGTTTCATTCCAGTAAAGACCACGCGGTCATCAAGGCCTAGTTCGTGCACCAATTGGACATTGTCCTTCTCATCCTTATAAACTTGTTTTGTGGGGCCAATGATATAAAACTTTATATCCTCATGACGTGCGGCAACGCGTGCAAACACTTTGATAAGCTCATCAACCTTGTCCTTTTTATTGTTTCCATTCCCACAGTATGCGAAATACGGTTCACATTCCTGCTTTTTAAGACCTTCAAAACGAGAGGTATCCACGATGGAGTTGATGATTGTAATCTTGTCCTCAGGCACTCCATTCTCAATGAAATAGTCTCTCAAGCAGGTTGAAATCACAAATAGTCCATCTGACGTGCGACAGTACTTCAGGTAAGTCCTTAATGAGGGCTTGAATAAGTGTCCTTTAGGGGGAAGGACAAAAGGATGCTCTGTTCTCTCATGAAAAATATGAACGCCTTTCTTTCTGGATAACAGCATTAGCAAATCCACCTCTCCGTAAAGATAGACGATATCTCCTGGCTGCACCATTCTATATATTCTAAAGAGATAATGGATGTACGATAGATATTTACTAATACGCCCCTTATGATAGTTGCAATCCCAACAATATGACACAGAAATGCCGGGGAACTCTTCATTTAAACGACTCATGTTAGCATCAGGCATCAAATAAAACACTGATACCTTGTACTCCAAGAGGGAGAGAGCCTTCATATATGCCAACGCGCGATTGGTCGAAGCGCTATTGGGGGAAAAAGAGCTATATATAAAAAAAATCATCTTTTATGCTAAATGATTAATTTAATTTTCCGTATTAACTCTGTATTGTCAAATGCAAAATCCTTAATACCTTCCTGCAATCTGTTGTAAAGATCTTCATCATTGAAAAGGCGTATAAGAGTAGCAGGAATATTCTCTAAAGGGGCTATCAGTCCTGTCTCGCCATCTTCTATAAATTCATATATGGTGGGAAAATCTGTTGAGACAGTCGGTGTGTGCAATACCTTAGCTTCATTAACTACACGAGGGCATGCCTCGGAGCGCGAAAGACATACCAGAGCATCGGCTCCTTGAAGATAGTAGTAAGGATTCGTTTTTACCCCGAGTAATATCACACAGTCTCCGACCTTATTTTCTTCAATAGCTTTGATAATATGTTCCTTCTCAGGGCCATCGCCAATCAAGTACCAACGGAATTGAAGCCCTTCGTCACACAATTTTCGAGCGATAGGGGCAATATGATCGAAACGCTTCACTGCATCAAAACGACCTATTGAAACAAGTGTCCTTCCCTCTTTTATAAAACGAGGCTCATCATCAGTCATGTTTGCACGACCAACTATCATTGCTGCGTCTTGAGGATTAGGTATGCAGTACGTCTTAGATTCGTATTCTGGAAAAATAAGCTTAAAATTTAAGCATGTTTGTTCTGACACACAAACAATTGCATTGTAACTTCCGTAAAAACCATCCCTGCTTAGCCCTGTGTCTTCAAGTCTTCTTTTATAATCACACCGTACCCAAGCAACTTTATTAGGAACTTTTACCGCAGAAACCACCTTAGAAGTTATACCCTCTTGACATGCAACAACAGTATCAAATCGGTATTTCTTGATAATCCTATTTAAGGTCCTCTCTTCCAATAAATCTGTAACACCACCGAAATGATTCTTGACGAACCTGACGAATGCCATCGAATATTTCTTTATAATAGATGGCTCATTCTTCCAGCTATTTATATGAAGAGCGCGGACTATGAAAGGTGTTCCCACCAAATGAACATCTTCATATAGATCTCTCAATAAGCCCTGAGGAATTAATGGCATAGCCCAGCATTCATATTCTTCTTTGTCAAGCAAAGAAACAAGGTTTCTTGTACTAACTGTTGTACCACCGATACGATACGAAGGGAAAATAAAAAGTATTCTCTTTTTCATCGTTTTGCCCCCCCATTTGTTGGCATAACTGCATATTTGTAAATAAACACAAAAAACATAATAGATGTGAGGTGCGCTCTGAAAATCGATTCTGCAACCGATGCCTCCATCGCCATAGCGAGAAGTAAAATTGCTATGGCAAGACGCTTTTTTCTATCAGCTTTAAAGAATACTCGTACGTATAATGCTACATATAAGAGCAAACCAAACAGGCCATAACCCACTAATGCAGTGATAAAATCATTATGTGTACTCCTCATTATGCCTTCGGATTGAATACTTTCACACCCGCTTCTACCAATACCAAAGAAGACTTCAAATACATTGAAATGCGAGAATGCCTCCAGTTTACTCTCCCATATCTGAGATCGGTTGCCAACAGTTGCATTTGTATCTAATTCCATTCTATATTGAATCAACTCGAAATATCCATTACGATAAAGGGCAAATGTCAATATGACCATCAATGCAACAAAAAGGATTTTGTATGACTTTTTGGATCCAGAAAACAAGACAAACAAAAAAGTCGAAACAACAAAAGTAACTAGTGCACCTCTACTGGCAAGTAGAATTAAGACAATGAAACCAAGTGCAACTGTTGCGATATATAACCATCGCTCAATAATTGTTGTATTCATTCCTATATGCTTGGTCAAATGACCCACTGCTATAACAGCCCCCAAGCTGATAAATGAACCAAAAACATTTGGATTAATCCAACCAGATCGTTCGAGCCCAAGATCACCAACATATACGACAGCAAAGGCATCTCTATTAAGAAGATATAATACTGAATAGTAAAACGCAACTATCACAAGTCCATTGTTTAATACTTTCAGATCACTCTCTTCTTTCACTCCAGAAAACACAGCTATACCGACAATCGTCATTGCCAAGAATTGTTGATTGTCAACATATAGAAGACACACAAAAGCAAAATACGCCCAAACCATCAACAACTTTTTACAGTTGTTGATACTTTTGGGGTCAGTTAACAAATATATCAGCGCCATTGCCAAGTATAAGAACCTGGCATCCAACATTGCCGCACAAAAAGAATACAGGTCTATTGCCCAAACACACGCCAATGCCAAGATGATACTCTGACGACTAAACAAGAAGGGCAGAAAGGCTGCAACTGTCATTCCCGCACGTATCATAAAAGGTGCAACCTCCCGATATCTCATCGAGAAGAAGAACATTAAGACAAGTAGAACGCCATAATACAAGTATAATGACTTCTGATTGAAAAACTTCGATTGCTTCATCTTTATTTGATAAACCGATTGAAATACTTTATTGACTTTATCTTTGACAACACAAATGTCTTTTCCATCTTATTCAGCCCCACTAACCAAGCAAAGCAAAGGGACGAAACTACCGAAACGACTAACACGAGTATTAGGCGTAACCATCCTTCTGGTAAAAAACGACAAAGGGTCAATGGGAACAGGAGACTCAATGCCGTGTAGAATATAATCGGTATCACAACACTCCGAATATAATCACCAACTTTCATTACTGTCATATCAGCTACAACCAAAAGACGAATAAACTGCACAAGTATTGTAATGACAAGGCTTACAATCATTGCCGATTCGGGTCCAAAACCCAATTTAAGGAAAAGGTATGCAACCGGGACTATAAGCAAATTAAAGACACTGACGACAATAGAGAATTTTTTGATTCTGCCGGTAGCATAAGCTATGCAAGAAGTTGGATTCGCAAAAGCGCTCACAAATGCAGTAAGCAGGATTATTCGGGTAAATATCGATGCATATTCAGGGACGACATCTCCCAACCAGATATGAAGTATATAGGGAGTCTCCAGTAGAATTGGCAAAGAAATAGTGAAAATCAGATAGTATGATAGTTTTGTCGCACCATAATACAATCGCATTGCAGCATCGTAATCACCACTTGCGTAAAGCTTGGTAAGCTGAGGACGGAAAGCGGTCTGAAAACTATTAATGAAGGTGTTGACTGCATGTAGTATTTGAACTGCTACACCACGAGCTGCATTAACAACTGTACCAAAGAACAAATTAAGAACTATATTCAATCCCTGGCTCTTCATTGTATATGCCAGAGTACCTATCGTACTCCATGTACTGAAAGACAACATGTTCTTTAATGAACCTTTCTCCCAATTAAAACCAATATCTGTGGTTGGTATATTCTTTTTACAAAACACGATATATAAAGAAATATCAACGATCGTAATAAGTAAGGTAAGGAAAGAAAAGAGCACAAGCCTATCACCAGATGCATTCATAATAATGATTGCAATACCCAATTTCAAGAATGTTTCAATAATTGAAAACAATGCATAGACAGACATCTTTTCGTACGCAGTAATTATTGCAGCAAACGGACCCTTAAATACAGAAATCACAAAGGAAACGATTGTAACCTGATAAAGGATTTGCGCAGCTTCCATTCTTCCTTCTGGGATGACAAGTTTGTTGTTTACAAACCACAGCCCAATAGTCTCGCCTAATAATACTACGACCAATGCTAAGAGAAATTGTACTGTGAGGGATAAACGGAAAAGCGTTTTCACCTCACACTCTTTCCCTTTTCCCATTGCTACATTATAGTATCGTTGAAATGTAGCTTGCATAGTAGTGTTAAGAAATCCCAACATAGAGATTACCCCACCAACAACGTTATACAAGCCATAGTCCTGCACCCCAAGAGCATTCAAGAACACTCTCGAGGTGTATAATGAAACAGCCAAGACCACAAGGGAACGGCCATAAAGGGCTAATGTATTCTTAGCAATTCTGCTACTATTACTCATCTATTCTTGTTTATGCCTTTCGTGAAATGTATTCGTTAAAATCTTTACATGTTATCGGTGCCGGGAT
>Ga0247610_10002177_pt1 | contig 23098 bp, 20 predicted proteins | sample 174DNAGHGhighgp2_FD_193483 | JGI IMG/M metagenome (GOLD analysis project Ga0247610, IMG submission 193483) | Sheep rumen microbial communities from Palmerston North, Manawatu-Wanganui, New Zealand - 1742 DNA GHGhigh gp2 | ecosystem: Host-associated > Mammals > Digestive system > Stomach > Rumen...
CACTTTCGAAGGTGACAAATCGGCTGGTGAATTGCTTTGTTGGATTGTGGTATAGTGGCTGAACAACTCCACCGAAATACTTCCGGTAGAATTCGCAGACTTTTTCGATATCCTTTACCCAGATGGCAACGTGTTCAATTTTCATTCTTTTAGAACCTTACGGCTTGCCACGAAGGCAGAGTGAGTTTGCATTGGCCCCTTTTGAAAGGATTGTTTCGGTGGCGCAAATTCCTGTCATTATCAAGGAACTCTTGAAATCGAAACCGCTATTGCTTTTTCTTCTAGTTGGTTCCACTGTCGGTTCCTCCTCTTTTTGGGGAGCGTCTATCGGAGCCGATACATCGCCATAGTTGACCCTGTAGACGAGGGCGCTGTCGAGTTTTGGAATGTTTTCCGGTTTTTTAGAAGGCAGGAGCTGCGCGCTTGACAATGCCACCATCGTTATAACGATAAATGTGAATATTTGAAATTTCATAGACTAACCTCCAATAATTCTAATATATAAAAAATGTTGTTAAAGTTCCACGTGAAACATTTTTTAGCTTATTTTGTTGCATCAGTTCTTTTGGATTCTATCTCCCCAAAGAGGATAACTCTACTATGGCAACAAGTTGCCAAGTATCGTATAGCTGCGCTCCAGAATGACGTATTTCTAATTCCACATTCCTCATTTCACATTAATTATGTATATTATTCTTGGAGATTATTATGATCAAGATTGAAGTTATTCAGGGCGACATTACCAAGCTGAAGGTTGATGCGATTGTGAATGCGGCGAACTGTTCGCTCTTGGGTGGCGGCGGTGTCGATGGAGCGATTCACCGTGCGGCTGGTCCTGAACTTTTACAGGCCTGCATTCCCCTGAACGGTTGCGAGACGGGAAAGGCCAAAATCACTTCCGGCTTCAAGCTTCCGGCCAAATTCGTGATCCATACTCCGGGTCCCATCTACCGGGATGGCCTGCACGGCGAACCCGAACTGCTGGAATCCTGCTACAAAAGCTGCCTCGATTTGGCCGAAGAGAACGGCTGCGAGACGGTCGCCTTCCCCGCTATTTCTTGTGGAGTTTACGGCTACCCCTGGGAGGCCGCTACCGAGATTGCGGTAAAGACTGTCCGCGACTACCCCGCAAGGAATGTCAAGAAGGTCATCTTCTGTTGTTTTGGCGAGGATATGGAAAAATTGTATAGAGAGACAGTAGAAAGTTGAAAATAGGAAGGGATTGAAGCGAGATGAATTCATTCGCGATTTAGGGTGCTTTGTCGGAATCATTGGATTTTTACTGGCCATTACCTACTATTTTTGTATATTTAATTCAAGTAGAAAAGCCGGAGAATGTCCGGTATGAATTGTTTTAAAAAAGGAAGATTCTCATGGAAGAAGTCGTGAAATTTCTCAAGGCATGCGGTGCGTATTTCCTCGCGACGGCCGACGGTGACCAGCCGCGTGTTCGCCCGTTCGGTACCGCCAACATTTTCGAGGGCAAGCTCTACATCCAGACCGGCAAGTCGAAGGACTGCTCCAAGCAGATCCAGAAGAATGGCAAGGTCGAAATCTGCGCGATGAACAAGGCCGGTAATGAATGGGTCCGCGTCGCCGGAACACTCGTCCGCGACGACCGCCGCGAACCGAAAGTCGACATGCTCGAACACTACCCCGAGCTCAAATCGATGTACTCCCCCGACGACGACAACACCGAAACGCTCTACTTCAAGGATGCGACCGCTACGTTCTACAGCTTCACTGCGGCTCCGCGTACCGTGAAGTTCTAACGGGTTCATCAGCAGTTTAAACAAAACCCCAAACTTATTAACAGTCCGCCTCCTCTACTTTGGAGACGGACTTTTTATGTTAATTAAATGTTTACATTCTGTTTGCAATTTAAAAAGATATCAACATTTCTATTGTAAAAACCTTTTTGCTGATAATTTATCCACAGACAGAAGGGGTTGCCGTGATATTCTTTACGAATATGAAATTAATTTCTATAGCGTGTTTGGTGTGAGCCATTAGGCGCGAACGGTCGTAAGTGGGTTATTAAAAAAGGAGTACATATGTTCTTTAAATCGCCTTTTTCGGCGGCGTGCCTTTTCGCTTTTTGCGGAATGGCTTCGGCATACACCATCTCGGGTTCGGTTTCGGACGATCAGGGCAATGCGCTCAGCGGAGTCGCGGTAGACCTGCTCAAGGAAGGCAAGACCGCCACGACGGATGCCCAGGGAAAGTTCACCATTCAAGAAGATGAACCGGACGGAATCTCCCCCGCTTCCAGAAAGTCCGTCGGATACATCGGTGTGAGCAACGGAATTCTTTCGTACTCCCAGAGCAGCGCCTCGCCTGTCCAGGTGAAGATTTTCAACTCGCTTGGCAATCAGGTTTTCGGAAAGACCCTGCAGGGATCCGGCTCGTACGACCTGGGTCGCGCCGTCAAGGCTCGCGGCACCTACTTTGCCCAGGTCTCTGTCGGGAGCGCTAGGCAGAATTTCAAGTTTACGACCGACGGCAGCAACGGTGGCACATTCGGCATGCAGGCTGACGAAGCCGTGCTTATGAAAGAGGCTGCCCAGGGCGAGGCCATCCGTTTTGTGGCCGACGGATTTGAAACGCTCACCGTTCCGCTCGGCACGCTCGATACCACGCTCAACGTGAAACTGGAAAAGGCCGAGGAAAAATTCAAGTTCGGCTATGCGCTCGGCAACAAGCCCACCCCGAGTAAGGGTTGCGGCACGACGTCCAAGTTGCAAAAAGTCAAGAGCGTCGAAAACGGCGACCAGTTCCAGATCAAGGTCGGCAGCGACATCCGCGACTACTTTATCACCTTGCCCAAGAACTACGACAACACGAAACCGCACAAGGTGCTTTTCGCGTTGCACTGCTACGGTAGCCGCGGCGAAGACTTTGTGCACCACAATCCGGACTATGACCATCCGACCCCGTACTACGGCCAGCAGGTGCTCGACAAGAACGGCGACTACATCTTCGTTTCTCTCGATGCTATAGGTGGCTTATGGACCAAGGGCCAGGGCGACCACGACTTCTTTGCCCAGACACTCACCACCCTGAACGAGAACTACTGTGTTGATACGAGCCGCGTGTTCATTACGGGGTTCAGTTTCGGTGCCATGTTCAGCTACTCGCTGATGCAGGACATGCAGAGCCGCGTCCGTGCTGCAGCCACTTATGCCGTGGCCGATTACAACATCTGGCTCCCCGAAGGCGACAACATGAAGAACCTGCCCATCGCCTGGATGAACGTTCACGGCGTAAACGATGGCCGCTGCGATTACAACCGCGTCAAGAACAGCGCCCTTCCGAGAATCCTGAAGCGTAACGGCAAGGCCGACGCGAATGGCGACTTCACCGACGCCAGCAGCGAAAAGCCGCAGGAAGTCAGTGGCAACACTGGCCACGTGTGCTACGACTTCAAGAACGTGGATGAACGCTTCCCCGTCAAGTGGTGCAGCTGGCCGGGTGACCACCAGTGGACCGCTCACGACACCGGTAACATGGGCGTGGGCTGGAACTGGGAAAGTACCTGGGTTCCCGAAGAAGTTCATAAGTTCTTCGAACAGTTCTAGGGATTTTTAGAGTTTCCTATACAACACCTCCCAAGAGGCTTGCCGGCAACGGCAGAACCTTCAATGTCAAGGCTTCTGACGACATGGAATGCTATTTAAGCTATTAAGCTAGATGATTCAAAAAAATAAAGCATATTTTTTGCTTTCCCCTATTGCATTTTACAATTTAATTTTATAAAATTGAATTGTATACAATTAAAATGGATAAAACAATAGAAACGCGGAGGCAAAATATGACCATCTACGATTATACACTCACCGACGGAAAAGGAAACGAAGTCCCGCTCGCAAACTTCAAGGGCAAGGTAATGCTCATCGTGAACACCGCGACCGGCTGCGGCTTCACCCCGCATTACAAGCCCATCGAACAGATGTACTCCGATTTCCACGACAAGGGCTTCGAAGTCATCGACATTCCCTGCAACCAGTTCAAGGGACAGACTCCCGGCACCGATGACGAAATCCATGAATTCTGCACGCTCCATTACGGCACCGAATTCCCGCAGATGAAAAAGTCCGACGTGAACGGTCCCGATGAGCTCCCGCTCTATACCTACCTGAAATCGCAGAAGGGTTTCGAAGGTTTCGGCTTTGGCGTAAAGGCCGCCGCCATGGCGCTTTTGCTCAAGAGCATCGACAAGGACTACAAGAAAAACCCTGACATCAAGTGGAACTTCACCAAGTTCGTGGTCGACCGTGAAGGCAACGTGGTCGCGCGCTTCGAACCCACCGCCGACATGGACGCCGTGCGCGCCTGCGTTGAAAAGTTGCTCTAGGAGTCGCCATGAACTGCCCCCAGCTAAAACTTGAGAACCAGCTGTGCTTCCCGCTGTATGCCGCGTCCAAGGAAATCACGCGCCGCTACGCCCCGTACCTGGAGCCGCTCGACCTCACCTATACGCAGTACATCGTGATGCTCGTGCTGTGGGAAGAAAAGAAGTGCAACGTCTCGGAACTCGGGAAAAAACTGTTTCTCGATTCCGGCACGCTCACCCCGCTCCTGAAAAAGCTCGAAGCCAAGGGCTACATCCAGCGCACCCGCGAAGAAAGCGACGAGCGCTGCCTTTCCGTAAGCCTCACCGCCGAAGGCGAATCGCTCAAGCGCAAGGCTGCGAGTGTCCCCAAGTCCATGGCCAGCTGCGTGAACCTCTCCGACACCGAAGCCAAGACACTGTACAAGCTACTGTACAAAGTGCTGGAAGGGTTCAAGGAAGGGTGGTAATTAGAGGCACATCGCCATATAGGCGGGGATGCAGATAACGCCATCGCGAGTTATCGCAAAGTTCTTGGGATGTATGATGTAGGATTCTCCGAGACGTTCACCGAATTTTTCGCGGAAACGTTTGAGAGACTCGTATCTGTAGCGCTTGCCCGACTTGACTTCAATCGGCATAATCTTGAAATTCAACCTGCCTCCGCTCTGTATCACGAAATCAATCTCGATATCGTTGCGGTGCTTTTCTTCGTTGTAATGCGTGAAGAAAAATAGCTTGTGTCCAAAACCATTTTTCACCTCTTTTAGAGAGTGCGCAAGTTTCGATAAATTTTCGCCTCTTTTTCGCCATTTTGTCAAAAACACAAGTGTTTTTTAACAGATTTTGTCAAAAAGAAGTTCGTTTTGAACCGATCGCAATTTGCGCCAGTTCCCCTTCTTTGAAGATGTTGGCTTCGGCGCCGACTTTTACAAGGACGACTGCATCTTCCGGACACCCCCTCTGCGGGCGGACAGCACTTAGGAGCTTGCTCCTTAGTGCGCATGGCCACCAAGGTGGGGCCTCAGACGCCGGCCCCGCAACGCTCCGCTCTTGCGGCCTTGATCTCGGCCTCGATTTCCTCTTCGCTCATCCCGGCGGTTCCGTTCTTGTGGGCCTCGTCGTTGAGCGCATACAAGGCTTGCATCAATTTGGATGAGTCGTAACCAATGCGAGGCTCGTTTACGACAAATCCCGACGGAGTAGGCCTAATCAGTTCATAAAAATCCTTGGGCGATATTGCAAAAGGGCATCCTGGAAAATGTTTTAAATTCCCCGTCACAAGAAAGGCTTTCTTATCCTGATGAGCGAAGGCTACATCGTAGAAAATCTTGTCATCCATATCTGGCAAAACAACATTAGACTCTTTTACCGGCTCATTGACCGCGTATTTTGAAATCTCGTCAATAAAAGAATTCTGATACTCTAACGAGAAATTAAACTTTCCCCTTTGTAGGACTTCCCGATATTCCTCAATAATATTGCTGTCAATAATGGGAATATACTTCTTTTGGGCAATGCCTAGAAAAATCTTTAGAGGGATGGATTCGCCCCTGTTTTTTGCTAGTGCGGCAGAAACCAAGACGTTTGTATCAACGACTGCGTACACCATGTTTCTTTTTCCTCTCGGCCCTAGCCGCCTTGATCTCGGCCTCGATTTCCTCTTCGCTCATCCCGGCGGTTCCGTTTTTGTGAGCCTCGTCGTTGAGCGCGTACAGGGCTTGCATCAGCCGACTGTTGTCTTGCGTGGTGGCAGAAGGGATTTCGTTCACGTTGAACGGAAGTCCCCTCTCGATGATAGCCCGCTTGAAGAAAATGCGGACTGCGGTCGGAATGTCCATCCCGAGCCTTTCGAACAGGTCGCTCACCTCGTTCTTGAGATTATCGTCTACACGGATTTGTAGAATTGACATCGCCATATGCGCCTCGCAGTTGATACAACTATAAAATATAATATAAACAACGTGTAAAAGCAACTGTTTTTCATTTCTCACCGTCCTTTCATGAACAACTTGTAAATACCCCTTACAAGTTGATGTGCTCATCCCGACTGCTGTTCCAGCTCAATCCGTTTTTCTTCCGATTTTTTCAGCACCTCTTCTAGTGTGAAATCCTCTTTCGTGAAGAAGAAGGTATTCTTGCCCAGGTCCTTAAGCGAAGCTCCGAAATGGTACGCCGTATCATCGATGAAAAGGAATCTGTCGTGCATCCCGTAGCACGATAAAACGTTTAGAGGACTATCCGGATACTGCGCATTGTATTTCTCCAAATCCCCCTTGTGTACCTTGCTCTGGACATCGGTATAAATGGTTGCAGAGACGCCCTTTTCACGTTTGAGCATCATCGCCAAGACATTCTCGCTCACGTATTTATCTACTAGGACAATTCGCCTTTTGGCCTGGCGAATTAGGCCGCAGACGAACACGTAGGCATCGAACTCTTGGTTATTGTAGAACAGGCCCTTGGACTTGAGCTCGCCACGGTCCATAGCCTCGAAAAGTTCGTCAAATTTACGGTCATGGTCTATCAGATGAGAGTCCTGTTCCAAGATTTTCGCTTCTACGTTAGAGAGCCGATTGGTGAAGCCGCCATTCTGCATCATAAAATGCCGCATAGCAACGAAAGCGTCCATGATTTGGAGCGAAATGCGCACCGCGGTTTCACTGCGCAATACAGATGCAAGCATGGCGACCCCCTGCTCTGTGAAGGCGAATGGGAGCTTTTTTACATTACTTCCACGCTTATTTCCGCTAACGTTCAAAGTCACAATTTGTGACTTTGAAGGATTGGGTAATTCATCACGGGTTAATTGAAAGCAATTCCTTTCAGGGAAACGTTCCTGATTTCGCTTAACTGCTTGGTTAAGCACCTTCGTTTCCACCCCGTAGAGTGTCGCCAAGTCACGGTCCAACATGACCTGTTTATCCCGGATGACAAGTATTTGCCGGGCAATCGGCATGTCCTCGACAGTGGGTTCTAGCGGTTTTTCGTCATTTTTCATCAAAAAACTCATTTTTTTAGGCACGAATCAACTTGAAGTCGCAATTTGCGACTTTAAAGCCATTTGGAAATCGCAATCTGCGACCTCCATTTCTCGTATTTCTATTGGGATGCTCTTGCGGTGCTGTTGGCGGGGGCTTTCCCCGGCGTTACTTGGCGCGGCTTTCGCCACACACTCGAGCAGGCTGCTTCTCCTGCCAGCTATCCAACAACATCAACAAGAAGGTTGATGAACCCCACCGCGGATGCACGTACGGGCCGCAAGGCCTATGCCGACTGTCGCAGGGATTATCGTAATCTCAGGTCGAGCGCGCAAGAATGAATCTGCACACCCGTTCACTAAATATACATCCTCGCGCGGCCCCTGTCAAGAGATTTCTCGAAAATTATTTGTGGCGAATTCGCCATAATTGCCATGTCATTTTCTGTCACTAGCATTATCTATCTTTCGGGGCGGAGGCACTATGGAAAACGACACGTTCGGCGGCGCGATACTCGCATGGGTCAAGAGCGCGAAAGCGTTCCTGAAAGTCCAGGCGGGCACCGGCGACAACCTGCTCGAAGAAGACATCCGGGAAGGGTTCACCGACTATTGCCTGTGGTCCACGTTCCGGCCGGAAAGCATCGACACCGACGGCGAGCTCAACATGGAATGCCTGGACAGCGGCATGGTCCTGTTCAGGGAAAACTGCACCCCCGGAGAGGCGCTGGAATCGAGCTACCGGCAAGCCTTCGGCACCGACTTCGACAAGGACGACATCGCGGTACTGATGGAAGAATGACGCCGCCTTTTTACTTGGTGGGGGAAGAATCCCCCTGGCTCGCACTCCGTTGCTCACCACCCCCTCTGCGGGCGGACAGCACTTAGGAGCTTGCTCCTTAGTGCGCATGGCCACCAAGGTGGGGCCTCAGACGCCGGCCCCGCAACGCCCCGCTTGACCGCAGACAATCAATAGAGTATTTTAAATAAAGTTAAACATTCTCCGGAGACCCGCCAAATGCAAGGTAAACCGTCTCACTACTTCGTCATCCGCTCGCCGTACGCCCAGCTGGTGCTTACCGGCGTAAAGACATTTGAATGGCGGACAAATGCAAAAATGTTTGCGAACAAGCGCCTCGCCGTCGCAGTTTCCAAATTCCGCGCCCATGAAGACGACCTGCAAAACGACATCGCCCGGTGGGAAAAACTGTGGAGTAAATTCCTGAATAAAGCAACCGCAAAAGACCGCGAAACCGCACTCACAAAACTCAAGAGAAACCGCGCCAAGGCCGAAAAGCTGTTCGGCAAGACAAACGGATGCAGCATGATTATCGGCGAAATCGTGACGGGCGACGTCGCCACCTACGAAGGACTCCTAGGCATCCCCGTACTGAAATTCAGACTCTGGCCAGAATCCGAGTGGATAAAATCTCCGGGCGGCCTCGGCGTGCGACACATGCCAGGCAAGAAGGAGAAGTAGTTTTTTCTCGATTTTGGCATTTGTGATTTCCAATTTGTAAATTCCAGCTTCGTCAATTGGAAGCAATTTCTCTCCAGAATTCACTCCAAATTACGCTTTACAGCCTGATTTATGGCTCTTGTCTCCACCCCGTAGAGAGTCGCCAGGTCGCGGTCAAGCAGAACCTGCTTACCCCGGATGACAAGGATCATCTTCTCCACGCCCGTCGAAATCAACGGGTTGATCGTCGCCATTCATTGTCATTTTTTGTCGCTACTGAAACCTATATTTATTCCCTGAAGGACCCGGGGCCCCGGTCGGGGGCCCGCAACAGAAGGAGGCCGCACACCATGCTCGTCGCGATACTCGCCTGGCTCAAGGGCAAGAAGACCTTCCTGAAGGTCCAGAGCGGCACCGGCGACAACTTGCACGAGGAAGACATCCGGGAAGGGTTCGTCGATTACTGCCTGTGGTCCACCTTCCGGCCCGAGAGCATCGACACCGACGGTGAGCTCGACATGACATGCCTGGACGGCGGGATGATCCTCTTCAGGGAGAGCCCCGACGCGATGGCCGCGCTGCGCGCCTGCTACACCCAGGCCACCGGCGCCGCGTACGACGAGGACGACGTGACCGTGCTCCTGGAGGAATGACCTTGGCGGGGGAAGAATCCCCCTCGCCGGGTCTTCCGCTACCCCCTCTGCGGGACCTCAGACGCCGGCCCCGCAACGCCCCGCTTAGGGGGACACCCCCTAAAACCCTGGGACTTTGGTGAACAAGAGCTTGCTTCGTAAGAGGAAGGTCGGAAAGTTAAAGGCGTTTACTTAGGTCCAATAAATATGTATATTCAAATTGAGGAATTATAGACTAAAATGAAGGCGATTGATTTCTTTTGCGGTGGCGGCGGGATGACCTATGGTCTCCGTCAAGCGGGCATCAATGTTGTTGCCGGCGTTGATTTCGATGCTGATGCCGAAGCGACGTATGTTGCTAATAATCCCGGTACAAGGTTTATCAATACTGATATTGGAAAACTAGATGTGTCCTTTTTTGAAAAAGAAATGGACATTCGAAAGAATGATGACCAGCTAGTGATGGTTGGGTGCAGTCCGTGCCAATACTATAGTCTTATCCGATCTTCTAAGGAAAAATCAAAAAAATCTAAGGGGCTTTTGCTCAAATTTTGGAAGTTTATTGACTATTATAATCCTGGATACGTACTCGTTGAAAATGTTCCTGGAATTTTAGATAATAAAAAAACAGTCCTGCCCGAGTTTCTTCGTAAACTCCGCAAAAAAGGTTATACCCATATTGTTCAGAATGTAGTGAACATGAAAGATTACGGAGTTCCGCAGAACCGTCGTCGTTTTTCATTGATTGCTACACGATTGAATCGAGAACTTCATTTGCCCGAACAGACCGAGGCGGTATTGACGGTCCGCGATGTATTGGGTGAAGAACATGGTTTTGAAAAAATAACGGCAGGCTTTGTTGACGCTACGGAAAGATTTCATTCTACAATGAAACTTAGCGAAAAAAATCTCAAACGTCTTAAGAAGACTAGGAAAAATGGCGGAACCCGTCTTTGTTGGAAAGATGACCCTGAATTACAGTTGCCTTGCTATGAAGGTAAGGACACTTCTTTTCTGGATGTTTACGGGCGTATGTATTGGAACAAACCTGCTCCAACCATTACGACGAAGTTTTACAGCATTTCCAATGGGAGATTTGCACATCCTCAGGAAAACAGAGGTCTTTCTATTCGTGAAGGCGCAACTTTACAGTCTTTTCCTTCTAATTACAAGTTTTGTACCACAAGTATTGTAACGGCGGCAAAACTTATCGGAAACGCTGTGCCTCCTGCTTTTGCGAAAAAAATTGGAGAGGTGATAAATGGTCGGTAATCTAATTGAAAAAATAAAAAAAACCTTTAAATTTGATGCCAATTTTAAAAAATACCCTGATTTTATCACAGATATTCATTTTCCCTGTTTTAAAGGTTTGAAAGCAAATGCAGAAATTAAATTTCAGTTTCCGCTTACTGCGATCGTTGGGGAAAATGGCTGCGGAAAAAGTTCTGTTTTGCAAGCATTAGAAAATGCTCCAGAAGGAAATTCGTATTCACAAAAATGGTTTTCTACTAGTGTTGATCCAATTCCTGAAGAGCCAAGGCCAGCATTCTGGTATTCATATAATAGTGTTGAAGCTCAATTGAATGTACAAATTTTAAATCAACGAATAAAAAAGGAAAAAAATCCAGATTATTGGGAACCATCTAGACCTGTGGCCAAATATGGGATGGCGAAATTTGAAGAAAGTGAAACACCTATTAATGGAGCATTGAAAACACGATGGAAGGGTACGAAAAGAAAAGTTTTGTATTTAGATTTTCGAGGTGAGTTAAGTGCTTTTGATAAGTATTTCTACTTTGGAGAAAAACCGTCTACAAGACAGATGCATTCCAAACAAGATTATATTCGCCACTATGCTAAATATTTAAAAGCAATTATAGAGGGGAAAATAAAGGCGGGTTTTAAGTTCCAAAAAAAGAAAAAAGTAAATGCTGTTATAAAACTTTCTTCAGATGAGACTAGTGTAATTTCATCAATTCTTGACAAAAAATACAATGAAATAACAATAATGTCTCATGGGTTTTACAAGCAATTTGGTGATAGTGTTTATTTTAAATTGGACAAAGTAAAAACAGAAACATTTGATGGGAATTATACAGAAGCCTTTGCAGGAAGTGGCGAATCAGCTGTTGTAAAACTGGTACACCAAATTCATCAAGCGGATTATGGTACCCTAGTTTTGCTAGATGAACCGGAGGTATCGCTTCATCCTAGTGCACAAAAACAGTTGTTATTTTATTTACTGAAACAAACCTTTGAAAAGGGGCTTCAAATTGTTTTAACAACTCATAGTCCATCTATTGTAGAAGAATTGCCAAAAGAAGCGATTGTTTTGTTACGCAAGGATGTTGATGGGACCTTTATTCCGAGATGTTCCGTCGAACCAGAGCTAGCTTTTCAATATATCGGTCATACACAAATTCACAAAAAAAGAATTCTAGTTGAAGACAAGTCGGCAAAGGAGTTGCTGACTGCATGTTTAGAATTGTATGATGAAAAAGCAATTGATTCAATAGACATTACATATCACACAGGGGGTGCAGAAGATATCTTAATAGAAGCTGCGACATTTGCGTTGTTCAACGAAACGAAAACATTTATTATGCTTGACGGCGACAAAAGACGCGAAGATTTTCCGGATGATAAAGATATTGCTTCAAGTGACATAGATGATACTATAAAAAAATGTACTGGCATTAATACTGATTGTATTCGATTCCCTGCGGATAGTGGCGAAGGCAAAGAAAAACAGATTGAACAAGAAAAAAGAAATTACATTGCGTATCTAAAAAAACATCTCTATTATTTCCAAACGAGCGATCCTGAAGAAATAATGTGGAAAGCAAGTTCTCTTAAAAAACCTAGATACAACGATTCTGATTATAAAGTTCGTATAAAAAAATGGGTAGAATCTGAAGTAGGACCTCGTTTTAAAGCTCAGGATATCGAAACATATCAGAAACGGTTGTGTAATAAATTGAAAAAAGATAATGAGTATGTAAAAGGGATCCTGAAAATTCTAACCACAGTTCTCGATCAAAAGTGAAAAAATTTATGAATATTTTTTCTTTCTTCGCTGGTTCAGGTTTTTTAGACCTTGGATTTGAAAAATCGGGTTATGACATTAAATTTGTCAACGAATATTTGCCTGCTTTCATGAGTGCCTACAAGTATTCTAGAGAGCAAATGAGATTAGATAATCCTGAATTTGGTTATCAGAACAATGATATTAATGACTTTCTGAATAATCGAAAAAAAGAGTTAAAAGACTTTGTAAGTGTGAGTAAAAAAGAGTCCCTTACGGGATTTATTGGGGGGCCTCCATGTCCTGATTTCTCTGTTGCAGGAAAAAATAAGGGGAAAGAAGGCGACAACGGTAAATTATCTTTGTCTTACGTGAATTCAATTGTGACATTTAATCCTGATTTCTTTTTGTTTGAAAATGTGAAGGGACTTTGGCGAACAGTTCGTCACCGTGCATACTTTGAAGAGCTGAAAAAAATGTTGCACTTTGCCGGATATTGCACCACAGAACGGTTGACAAATTCGCTAGAATTCGGAGCGCCACAAGATAGAGATCGTATACTCCTTTTTGGTATAAAAAAGAAGTATCTGAAGTCCAAGGATTATTGTGATGATGAAATTTTAAGTTTTCCGTGGGAATCAAAGATGATTTATTCTATGGAAGAAATACAAAAGTGTAAATGGCCCACTGAATCAGTATTTAAAAAAGACGGAAAGCTGCCACAGCCGAAAAAAATCATCCCAGAATTAACCGTCGAACATTGGTTTAAACAAAATGATGTTTTGAATCACCCTAATGGAAGCGACTTCTTCCAACCCAAGGCTGGCTTGGCAAAAATGAAGATCATTAAAGAGGGCGATGTCTCAAAAAAATGTTTTAAGAGACTGCATCGTTGGAGATATTCTCCAACGGCGGCGTATGGCAACAATGAAGTCCATCTTCATCCTTACAAGGAACGACGGCTTTCTGTTGCAGAAACATTGGCCATTCAATCGCTTCCTAAAGATTTTATTCTGCCTCCTGAAATGACGTTGACTGATAAATTTAAAACTATTGGTAATGGAGTACCATATTTGATGGGTAAAGGAATTGCGGAAACCATCCTTAAATTTTTGGAGAGCATATGACCTACGAGGAATTCCTTGCGAATATTAACATTTTAGACAAAAAGAAGACATACAATTACATCTCTAATAAAGGATCCTTTGAGATATCGCGTGTAGACGGTGATATTGTAAAGGTTTATGTCCTCAATGACAGTAATAAAAAAGAGTATCCTATATCCAGAAATATAATTGAGGCGTATCTTAGCGAATTAGAGAAGGGACATCCAATTGATTGTGCCAAGGTTGTCGGCGAAAGCGGAAGTTTTCGATCAATCCCGCCATCTTTATTATGTTTGATGCCACATATCTTTGCGCTCAAAATAAAAAAAAGAACGAATATGATTGAGCTAAAAGAAAAAACGCATACCTTAGGCGAATTAGAATTCATTAATGAAGAAGATGTTGCGGAAAAAATAAAACTGGAAGAAAGGTTTAACCGTGAAAGAATCGAATCTGAGTTCAAAAATTATCTGACAAATATCGCAAGAAGTAAACAAACCGGTAGAAAGCTAACGGATTCGTCCATCTCAAGTTATTTACTTTTTTTAAAATGTGAAAAATTATTTGACTATAATCCACAAAAATGGTCGACTATAGAAAGTATTTATGATATCACAAGCTTAGATAAAATAAATGAAATCCTACAGACTCTTTTAAAAGACCCTGCCTTTGTCAACAGAAATAGCAGCGACAACAATGGTTTCCGAGCTAGATCGTTGAAACAATATAGAGATTTTCTTATTTACCAAACAAGCATGTTTGATAATTATGATACAGAAGAGGAAGAAATGAAAAGTATAGAAAACGATCTGTTTCAAAAAATTTTCTTCGGCGCTCCCGGCACAGGCAAGTCCCATAAAATTGATTTTGACTTATTCAAGGATAAAAATGGAAATTCCCTTGGAAAGGGGATAAAAGAAATCCCTGATGATCGTAAGTTCCGCACCACATTCCATCCCGATTACGATTATGCTCAATTTGTGGGTGCATACAAACCTAAGAAAGAACTGAACGAGACCACGAATAAAGAGGAAATTACTTACTCTTTCGTTCCTCAGGTATTCGCAAAGGCTTATGCTGCAGCTTGGAAACTGTATTTCAGTGCAGGCAATTCATCGACTTCCGAGAATCAAGTCTATCTCATTATTGAAGAAATTAATCGCGGAAATTGCGCCCAGATTTTCGGTGATATTTTCCAGTTGCTTGACCGTAATGGCGAGGGTTTCTCTCAATATTCCATAGATGCAGATTGCGATTTTGCGGACTGGCTCGGAAAATATTCAGATTTGAGTCCAGAATCTATCTGGAACGAATACAAGAAAAAGGAAAATGTTGGAGCAGGAAAGTTGAAACTTCCCCCGAATCTGAATATCCTAGCCACCATGAACACCAGCGACCAGTCGCTGTTCCCCATGGACAGTGCGTTCAAGCGCCGCTTTGACTGGGAATATGTCCCTATCAAATACGCAAAAGATGCTGACTGCGGAGAAAACTGGAACGCTGATGAATTCAAAATTGTCATCGGCGATTCAATGTACATGTGGCTTGATTTCTTGAAAAAAGTCAATGCTGATATTTACGAAGCAACACGCAGCGAAGACAAGCAAATGGGCGAATTCTTTATCAAACCAAAAGATGGAAAGAAAATCCTGTTTGAAGATTTCCGCTCAAAGGTCCTTTTCTATCTCTGGGATTCCGTTTACAAGGATGAAACTGAAAGGCAGACCGTATTCCATTTCGCATATGAAAATGGCGACGATAAAATAAAAAGCGTGACGTTCCAATCGCTTTTCGGTAAAAATTCCAAAGAGATTGTGTGCAAGATTATGGAAAACTTGAAAGTTGAAAAAGTGACCGACTAAAATCATCTTGGTTGCTTCATGATTTTCCTGTTCGAAGAATTTGCCTACGATGCCGGTTACCTCAAGGAGGTTATCGGCTACAAGGGCAATAGCGACTTTCAGAGCGAAAGCGGTTTCAATACCGAAACAACCAGCAAGGGCGCCAAAATAAATGGTGTCGGTTACTGCTTCTTCAACGGGAAACCCGTATTCGTGTTGCCCAAGGTTTTTCTTGACAGCGACAGCACAAGAGCTTTTGGGACATTGATCAATCGCGAAGGCAAGGATATTTTTGGTAAGGGCAATTCCCCCATAAAGAATATTCAGCGCAGGTTCCTCTCGTCGCTTTCGACTTGGCTCTATTCCGCTATCGACAAGTACCGCACCGACAGCGATATGACCGGTGTCCGTTCCCCGGACCACATGGAACATTCCAAGTTCACGGGAGATGCCCGCTATGCGACGCTGCTCGATGTCATGAGCAGCATGGAACTGTTCTACAAGAAAAACCAGAACCTGTTCGTCTTTGTCGCCAAGAACAAGCATAGCGGAAACAACAGGATTAACTGGCAGCGGACCATCGCGAAAAAGACGCCCTTTATTCAGGGCGATTCGCCAATCTACATGGAACTGGTGAACAAGAAGAAGGTTTTTGATTTGGACGACCGTCTGCTTGTTCTGTATTTCTCCGCGATGAAGTTTATCCAGGACGAGTTCGGGTTCGAAATGCCGCAGAGCGAGTTCTACGTTCCGCTCAAAAGGCCGGAATTCGCACGCCTTCTGGAATGCGAACGCGGGCTGCGCGAGCTTCGCCGTATCAAGTACAAGTATTTCGAAGACCGCCTGCTGAAACTCTACAACATAATGGAGGCGTTTTTCCGTTGGGGCGCCAGGTACACCAACAAGAACGTAAAGGCGAAGGAATACCTGATTGCGAATTCGTTCAACAACGTTTTCGAGGCGATGATCGACAGCCTCATCAGCGATCAAGACAAAGAAGTCGCGAAGTTGAAGAAAAACGAAGATGGCAAGATAATCGACCACCTGTACAAGGAAAAGTCATTGATATTTGCCGACGGGAACGAAAGCATTTGGCACATTGGCGATAGCAAGTATTATAAAGAAGAAAACGAGGTGCTCGGCCAGTCGGTTGCAAAGCAGTACACCTACGCCAAGAACATTGTCCAAGACTTTTTCTCTCCCGATTTTGTCGATGGCAATGACGAATGCTATAGTTCAGGTGTCCATCAAGGAGTTCGCTACAGGGACTCGGTGACAGAAGGCTACAGCGTCACGCCGAACTTCTTTATCCGCGGATTTGTCCCGGAATACGAAAACGACGATCAGTACGACGAACCGTATTTTTCGAAGAAAGGCGAATCGAAAGACCCGATTAAGCCCGGCGAAGACATGTGGGGTAAGCGCAACCGTCATTTCCGCAATCGCCTCTTTGACCGCGATACGCTCCTGCTGAAGGTGTACAACATAAACTTCTTGTATGTGCTCAAGACGTACACCTCCAAGCATTCGTTCCTGCGCGACGATTTCAAGAAAAAGACCCGAAAGAGATTCCGCGAAGATTTTTTGGAGCTGCTGGGCGACAATTACTACTTCTGGGCCGTATATTTGCCGGACTGGCAAAAGCCCGATTATGCAGAACGGCTCCAGGATTTTGTTGACCGCCATTTCCGTGCGCTAGTGGGCCGCGTGTTCCAGCCCGCAGGAACGCCGCATTACCTGATACTCGCGCTGGAACAAAGTGCCGTGAACGTTTCGCTGAAAGGCGCCTTGGATAAAGATTACGAAAAAATTCGTCAAATTGTTAAAGACGAAAAGTGCGAAATATTCCAAGTGTGGCCCCATGAAATTTGGGATAACGGTAATTCGCAGAAATGGGACGATGAAAGCCTGCAGCAAAACAAAGTCACTGAATTGGGTGTGGTTGACGCACTTGTAAAATTTTCTTAGGCCCCTTGCCAACTTTTTAGATATTAGGTACATTAAAGCTGCACGTGGTTCTCTGTCAAATGGAGAATCGCGTTTTTTTTATTCCGATTTTATTGAGGTCAAAAATTTTGACCTCGGTGCAGGAATAAGGGGACGCCTCTAACATCAACTGGCCGCAACATGCGGCAAATGGAGGCTAATATGGCTAAAAAGAAAGAGAATGTCCCTGCAAAAGCGGTGGAATCGCTGTTCAACAAGGTCTCGAACTTGATTGAGCAGGCCCGCGTGCGTGTGGCTGCGGCAATGAATGTCGCCGAGGTTTACACGAAGTACCAGATTGGGCGATTAATCGTAGAAGATGAGCAAAAAGGTCAGTATCGAGCGGAATATGGCAAGCAGATTCTGTTGAATCTTTCTGAACGACTGATTTCGCGCTATGAAGGCGGCTGGACTGTTGATACGCTCAAGCGTTGCCGCTTCTTTTATCGTATTTATTGTCCCCAGCAAATTGGGGCAACAGTGTTGCCCCAATCTGAAGTTTTGCCCGATTTTACCCTTTCGTGGTCTCATTATCTGGTTCTCATGCGCATCAAGAATGCCGACGAGCGGCGCTTTTACGAAATTGAGGCCACTTCCGGGAACTGGTCTGTTCGCGAGTTGCAGCGGCAGTATGGTTCAAGCCTGTACGAACGTCTTGCGCTGAGCCGAGACAAGGAGCAGGTCGCCCGCCTGTCGCGGGTTGGCAATGTGGTGGAAAAACCGGAGGATATCATCAAGAATCCGGTGACACTGGAATTTGTCGGCTTGAAACCGGATGCATCGTATTCGGAATCGAACCTGGAATCCGCTATCATCGGCAAGTTGCAGGAATTCCTGTTGGAACTGGGAAAGGGGTTCCTGTTCGAAGCACGGCAGAAGCGTTTTTCCTTTGACGAAGACGATTACTATGTGGACTTGGTCTTGTACAATCGTCTGTTGCAGTGCTATGTGCTCGTTGACTTGAAGGTCGACAAGTTGACGCACCAGGATCTCGGCCAGATGCAGATGTATGTAAACTATTACGACCGCTATGTAAAGCAGGATTTTGAAAAGCCTACCATCGGCATTTTGCTTTGCAAGGAGAAGAAGGATACCCTTGTGAAGCTGACTTTGCCCGAAGATGCGAATATTTACGCCTCCGCCTATGAGCTGTACCTGCCGGACAAGAAGCTATTGCAGGCGAAGGTCAAGGAATGGGTAAATGAATTTGAAAATGCAAGATAAGAGTATTGTGAAGACGCGCCCTTCAACCAATTAAAGGAGAAATACGATGAAGAAAAAATCAGAAGAAGAGAACAAGAAAGATAATACTGGATGGAAGGCCTTCATGGAATTGCGCAGCCAGGAGCGGGAAGTGAAGTTCTTCGCCCTTACGATTTCGGGGTGTCTTTCGGCTTGATTCGTGCGCTCAGGTAACTGAGTACCAGGTTCTGCCACACTACGTAGCAGGTGGGCGCGAGTGCCACGACGGGGCCCGCGTACAGGGTAGCAATCCAGATGACGAGCGTGGTGTTCTTCTGGCCCATGCTCTGCGCGCTTTCGATGGGGCGGCGGTTCCTTTCGACATACCAGCCGAGGGCGTAAAGGAGAATGCAGAGGATGAGCGAGATGCCCGCCATCATCGGGAGCTTGCCGCTGTTCCAGAGTTCCGTGAATCCCATTTCGCGGATGTCGTAGCTTGCCTTCGCCAGAATGACGAACACCGAGAAGGTCCACACGAACATGGTGTACTTCTGGTATTTGGCGGCGCGGTCGGCGAGTTCCGGGTAAAAGGCGCGCAGTCCGAGGGCGAAGGCGAGCGGGATGCTGATGATGGGCTGGATGGTGTTGAAGATCTTCATGGCGATTTCGCTGAGCTCCGCGTCGGTGCCGGTCAGGTAGCCGAAAACGAGCGGGATAGAGAAGCAGGCGATCAGGTTCCCGCTCAAAAAGATCTTGAGGGCGAGCGAGGCCGAGCCGCCGAGCATCTTGGCCATGGCGGGGGCGGCGTTTGCGGGCGGGCACAGCGCGATGATGGCGCCTCCTAAAAGTACTTCGCGCGGGAGGTCGAACAGTTTCACGATGCCTGCGATGGCGGCGACTAGAATCAGGCTTACCACCAGGGCGCGCACCTCGATTTTGAAGGTGTATCCGTGGGTCTGCGGAGGAATCTTGGTCACGAAGGTGAGGAACATCATGGTGCCGATCAGGAACGGCATCAGGGGCGAAAGTACGTGCGCCTGCGGGAGGAGTATTCCGAGCAGGATTGCAATCGGCATCAAAATGGCGCGCAAGTTCTTCATAACGGGCCCAAATCTAGAAATTTGCGCTATTTAAAGCAAGATTGCGCAAATGGCCGTTTTATTGTGGCTTGTTCAACACTTTTCTGCCGTTTTTCTGTTTTTTTTTGCGATTTTTGATAATAATTATATCTTTAGGCTGGAGTTGTTTGTTTTAAAGTAAAGGAGTTTTGATGAAACTCACGGTTTGGGTGTATACTTTGATTTTGTTCTTGTGCGTGGCGGCGAACGCGACGCTTACGGTGCATATTCAGTCGCCGTGGCGTAACGATGCGTCCAAGGACGGTTATTTTCTGCATATTCTGGGTGCTGCCGGCGGGAGCTACAATGCTTTTTACGGCGAAACTTCGCCGACGATCACGACGGCCGAGGGCGACGGCTGGTTCAGCTATACCTGGGACAAGAACGTCTCGGATTTCCAGGAGTGGATGTCGTTTACGGTAAGCATCTACCCGAATACGGCGGACCAGAACTTCAACAACAATAACGGGATCCAGTGGAAGGAGGCGGGCGAGTTCAAGATGGCCACGCTGTTCGGTACCGATACCGAGGTCTGGTTGTATACCGACCCTGCCGACATGAGCTATACCAAGTCGTTCGTGGCGCCGGGGTCCAAGCTGGTGTGGTTCAAGAGCCCGTGGGGCAACAAGGCGCTGCCGCAGATGATTTTGGGCGAAGATTCGGTGATGATGCGTTTTGCGCAGGATGACCCGAGCAAGTGCGGCTGGTTCTATGGTGCTGTGTCTCCTGCGATGCTTGCGCGGAACCCGCTGCAGTCCGTCCACTTTATCCGCCTGAATACGCCCTACATGTCGGTGCCGGCCCAGGGAGTGGTGGAGCTGGGCGACTATTTCTCGGTGCTGGATACGGTTTTCGTGGACGGCACGGCGGGGGCGACGGTGGATTCCAAGATCGGCGCGCTGGGGGAATGTTTCGATTCGACGCGTACCCTGCATGTGTACCATCCGTGGCGTACCAACACTTCGTTCAGGGATACCGCGGTCTATTTCACGGTCGGGAACAATATCGTCAACAATCCCGCGCCGATGGAGAAGGACGAATATCCTTACTGGTACCGTTACGACTTTGCGCCCGCGACGGTGAATTCCTCGAACTGGAATTCCACGATGGCGCAGTTCAACTTGTACCGTTGCCAGAACGAATGGCCGCAGGTGACGTATTTTGCGGAAGGGTCGCGCCCGCTCGCTTCGGTGTTTTTCCCGACGGGTGTCTACGAGGCATGGCTGTTTACCAATAGCAGCGGCAAGTTCGACCTTTCGTTTACTCCGCTCGAACCGAAGGTGGTTCGCCTGATGAGCCCCTGGGACAACATGACCCCGATGATGATCGTTCCCGAAGATACGATCAAGATGGGGCCTTTCAGCAGCGATACCTGCGGATGGTACCAGGGGATTTCGTACAAGCATGTCGATTCCTGGGAGGTGTACTTTAGGCAGGCGTTCGGCTTCGAATATTATTCGAGGAACGGTCTCGATACTATCCCGGGCGAGCTGATCAACCTGGATTCCATTTTTGCGGAGACGGATACGGTGTGGATGACGACGGTTCCTTTCCGCGTTTCGTCGGTTTACCCCAAGGTGCTCGGGATTTGCCCCTCGATGAAGATTTCGGCGATGGTCGTCGACTGGGCGGGTGAATCTTTCGATGACAATATCGACGTGGATTTCGGCGGGATTTATAATGGCAACGACTACACCACGGTGACGTTCCTTGATTCGCTGGGCACGCTGACTACGAATGCGAAGTGCGGAGGCCTTGTGAAGGGGATGGTGCAGGATACCCTGGTGAACGGGGCGCCTGCCCGCGTGGATTCGTCGGTGTATCCGTGGGGAATGTGCTCGGCGGCCCATGAAATCGAGAAGTGGTTTATTCCCGAAACGATCGTGGTGGACGGCAACGAGTACAAGAATTCCGTCTGTCGCGATATCGACCTGACCATGGACGAGGAAGGTTTCTGGCTGGCCGACATTTCGCAGCCGCTGGATGGTACCTGCGGCGATTCCCTGCATCCGGGTTTCTATCCGATTGACGATTTCGAGTATCTCTATACGGCGGATTCTTCGAGCAAGATTCCGAACCCGAAGAACGACAAGTACAAGGAACATCAGGGCTGCAAGCACAACTACAGCTACGCCATGAAGGTGACGGCGGAGTTCAAGTACGTGAAGGGGCAGTATTTCGAGTTCCGCGGCGATGACGACGTGTGGGTGTATATCAACAACCGCCTGGTGGTGGATATCGGCGGTTGCCACAACCCCGAAGAAGGGGCCGTGAACCTGGATACCATCGGCAAGAACGATCCGAGCCTGAAGTTGGTCGAGGGTGAAACTTATCCTTTCCACATTTTCTATTCCGAACGCAATGCGACGGGGGCGAACTTCAAGATGCGTACCTCGATCAACTTGCAGACGCAGAGAACGTATTTCTCTAAAGCGAAAACGAATGCAGATGGTTCCGAAGAATACGAGTTCCACCAGCTGCTGGTCGACAAGTCCATCAGTTGCGACGTGTCCAGCGTGCAGAGCGCCCGCGACCAGCTGGCTCCTTCCCTGTTTATCCTGAAGGGCGGAAGCCTCCCTGCCGACGGCGTGACGCTTGAGTCGGGGCCGAATTACGGCGGCATTTTCATCAGCGAGAACATGGCGAGTTTCAAGGTCGACACTTCTGCCTTCGTGAATTCGCGCAAGCTGAGTCCGGGCAAGTACGCCCTGTATTGCTTCTTGCAGTCGGACCCCAGCCAGTACCAGGTGGTGACTTTCACGGTGCCCGAGTATCCGCTTCCGGATATCGCCTTCGTGGACGTGTTCCATGTGACGGATTCCGCTTTCTTCGATCCTGCGGGTTACACGCTCCGTGGCGACCTGCTGGGAAGCGACGGCGGAAAGAACGATACGCTCCTTGCGCACGTGACTTATCCCGATACGGTGCCCATCAGGGTGGCGCTCCTGTTCGGGACGACTGTCTGCGGCGAGATGGAATCGGGTGCCGACGTGAATTGCGTGCAGGAACTGAACCTGAATACGAGATTCCCGCTGAGCTTCTTGGACAAGGACAACCAGCGCGTAACGACGATTTCGACGGATTCGCTGGGTTATGCGAGTTTCTACGTGGTGGGTGATTCCGCCATGGTCGATGCGTTCTTCACGATTGATGGCGGCGGCGTGAACAATACGCTGACCTGGGCGAATATCCACTTTAAGGAACCTCCCGTGCCGTTTGCCTTGAAGGCCTCGATGTACGACGTGAACGGCGACGGCATTCCCGATAGTTTGTCTATACCCTTCAGCAAGCCGTTCAAGGACGTGGTTCCCGATACGCTTTCGTGGTCGTTCGGCGGAACGGAATTCCACACGACTGCCGGCATGGAAAACATCTGGCCGCTGGTGCTCCTGGATTCGGTGATTTCGCTCTACAACCCGGCGGGACTCCGCGAAGATGT
>Ga0247610_10002179_pt1 | contig 23078 bp, 28 predicted proteins | sample 174DNAGHGhighgp2_FD_193483 | JGI IMG/M metagenome (GOLD analysis project Ga0247610, IMG submission 193483) | Sheep rumen microbial communities from Palmerston North, Manawatu-Wanganui, New Zealand - 1742 DNA GHGhigh gp2 | ecosystem: Host-associated > Mammals > Digestive system > Stomach > Rumen...
CTTAATGCCGCTAGCCTTCTTCTTCTCCTTACCCTTCTTCTTGCGCATTTCCTCATTCTGAAAAAACTGAGCAATATCCATATCTATTGATACAGGATTAAAACCATCACCCAAGCCTCTAAATAGAGTGTCTGAACGCTTTTCAATAAAGCAATAATCAAAGTGTCCATAAGCCCAATATTTTGGCCTCATATCGCAATCTCTGAGTGTTTCGAACACTTTATCAAGAACTCTTCTTTCCTCTTTTACATCAGAAACAAGAGTGCTATCATCAACTGACCAATCATCAAGTCCTGCGTGGTTTTCTGGACTGACAAATGATGGAGCAGTGTGAGAAACAACATAGTCGATTTTGATGTTTTTTGTTATATCATCAAGAGCTTCTTGGTTGTATACTGGAGCCTCATCTTTCCAATAGATAGTCTTTTTCTTTGTAGTAGAGAATCTGTTGATTCTTTGCTCTTGCTTAATACGCCAAGTTCTATCTAATGAAATAGCGCCTCCAACACAAAGTATATTCTTACCACCAGCGCTGATTACTGAATAATCAGGCACAGCCTTGATGTTAGAAAGATTAACTCTCTCACCATCAAAATATGCAGGGTCATCGTGATTTCCTCTAACCATTATAATGTATGAGTTGTTGTATGAAAGAACCTTATTGAACTTATCAAACAAATCCTCATAATACTTTGGCTTATTGAAGCCAAGTCCACAGTCACCAGCAATTATGAACAAAGAATTGGCATATATGGCCATTTTACCTTTCTTCATCTTTTTAAACGTATCACTCACCGCCGCTGACAGCGCAGCCCATCCATTATCACCGCCATGATTATCACGTGGAGGCTCTGCGAACCTCATATATCTTCTTCCTTGTGCATCAACTGCAATCTGAGGCCTTCCTGCATTGCGCATGGCTTGCTCTCTAGCAGCCTTTCTCGCCTGTCTTTCTAACTCTTTAGGGTGAGGCTTATCCTCATCTTCTGATTTAATGTCTAGCCCATTTTTGATGCCATGAAAGTAATCCTTAAATTCTCCGTGACAGTCACCAAGAACATAAACATTAACGATGTCTTTAAATGAATAAGTCTTCATAATTCTATTCAATAATTCGATTAATACAATTTTTAACTCTTTTCTACAAATATACAAAAAAAACTTAAGAAAAAGAATTAATATACAAAAAAAATAAGTACCGTTAACATTTATTAACGATACTTATTCTTTATTAAAAGTTATTCAATTATGCCGAAAAGACCTTCTTGAAAATCTCGTTGTAACGGTCAGCGTCAGCAACCTCTGCCACAACCTCGTCATTTACCTTTGCCTCTGTAACCTCTGAGAATGGCTCGGGCTTGATGAACTTATCGAGGTCGATACCCATCTTCTTTGCCAAGTCCCTATCCTTGTCACGAATCTCAAGGTCTGGACGCTTTCCAAGCCACTTAAGAGCCTCAGTGTTCTTGTAACGAAGAGCGTTACCAAGTGCTGCCCAACCAATATCGTTAACCTGGTTAACGTTGATGTCCTTACGTGCAGCAAGCTTCTGAACCAACCAAGACATATTTGGGTTTGTACAAGCGATATTGATTGCAGTGTCCTCGTTGTCATCAACAAAGTTCATGTCGAACTTGCCACTGTCAACAACTACTGAAATCATTTCCTGGACGTTTGCTGCGTTCTTAGGTGCGAGTTTGTTGGTCTCATCGAGGTAGTAAGTGTACAACAGATTCTGAATCAGTGACTCACCGAAGCCATCGTCAACGTTGCAGTCGAACTTATCACTTACGATAATCTTACCAACTATTCTGTGCATCTTAGCCTCAATTGCACTAAAGATAGGTCTTTTGTCGTTGAACACGAAGTTAACATCAATGTCCTTCTCCTTGTCAATGAGTGCAATTGCGCCATCCTCGTCACCCTCGTCAATGAGTTTGTGAAGCAGAATGCTAGGATTAACAGCCTCACGATTAAGGTATTCATCGGTCTTGATACCAATCTTAGATAGATATTTCTCGTCCTTAAGGTTAGTGCCATAAGCATCCCAAACCTGGTTGAGAGTGTCAATCTTATAGTTGTCTTTCTTGTAGTAGACCGCCACAATACCCTTATCATCGTTGCTCTCCATATTGAAGTCAAAGAGAACATAGCACTTGCTGTTGTTATCAACTGGCATATTGTTACACTTTATGAAAGAATGTCCACAAAGGTAGCTCAAGCCATTGTTTGTAAGTGCATTGATGATAACACGATTATTCTTGTTGTAAGCAACAGCCAGGTCATTCTCGTGCTTCTTAACGAATGCGATAAGGTCATCAACACTCCACTTGAAGTTGGAGTTCTTTTTCAACTTCAAGAACAGTCCAAGACCAACACCTGCGTTAACAAGGGCTTGCTGGACGTTTACGTTCTTTCCGTGATAGTTGATACCCATATTCATCATGTTGCCATCACTTGTAGAGTGAGCAGCGTGGAAGCCGTATGAGTCGTTCACAGTGAAGCCAATGTGAGCAAGTTCATCTTTCTCAGGCTTAGAGAAGTCGAAGAAGAAGTACTGCTTGTTGCTCTTGCTAGAGACGTAGTTTTTCCACTGACTCTCTGATGATGTGATACACCAAGAGGTACGACCATAGCAAAGTGTATTAGAGTCCTTATAACTCTTCACGTTAAGGATAACAACATCCTTATCATTAAAGATTACCTCTGCGCCTGGTGTATTGTTTGCCACAAATGAAAGAAGGTCATCCTTGTTCCAAGAATACTTCTCCTGCAAAGCCTGATTAATGAGAGTCTTAATCTCTGATACGTTTCTCACAGCAGACATACGGCCAATGACCTTTGTCTTTGTGTTGGCTGAAAGCTTGTTGAACTTGCTGAAAAGGTTAAACCACTCGCTAAATGTAGCGTTAGTATGGCAAGTAAGTCCGTTGAACTTATCAGGCGTAATCGCCTCAGTAAGAAGTTTACGCTGGTCAGTATTGAAACGGCTAATAATGTTCTTGATGAACGCAATCTTGCACAAGCCATCAGTCTCTGTACGAAGCGTAGCAAAATCAGCTGTTGTTGAGTAACAGATAAGATTACCATTCTTGGTAAGCAATTTGATGAGACTAGGATTCTCATCAGCCCAGTTTTTGATAATCTCAAGTTCCTCAATCTTCACTGCCTTACTGAACACAACCTTTACACCCCACAACTGATAGTTGGGCTGTCCATCAAACATTTGAATGACTCTAGCGAAAGTAGTGTTAGTCTCAGGATTGATTGCGTACTTCTCAATCAAAGGCTGAATTTGCTTTTTAGAGTAATTTAGTTCTGACATTTTACTATTATTTATTGTTCAAATTCGAAATTGTTGTTAACTCTGCAAATATACAAGAAAAATTCCTCAAAAATAAATTATTTAAGTTAAATAACGTTAAATAAATCTATCTTAAAAAGATTGCAAGGTGAATTAATCCACCTTGCAACTCGGAGTTTTATCTACGTCTGGGGGCGTGTGCAATTGCTTCCTCATTTATACCCTCAACAATATAAACACCATCATTGTTTCTCACCCACATTTCAGTGGTCTTTACCTCTCTCTTTTTAAAGGTGGCAATGAACTGGTTCAATCTTTCGTCAATGTTCTTCTTCGAACTGATTGCATTGATAACCCTAGGACTACCAAGATTGAATGCATATGATACAATGAACTTTGCCGCATCATAATCGTGTGCAATATCAATCATATCAATTGCCCTAGTCATTATCAAGTCGAACAAGTCGCAAACGTTATGCCTCTCATGTACAGTATTTACAACTCTGCACACAAAATCACGTGAAGTTTCCTTATCCAACATCTTCATCAGCATCAAGAAGTTGCCGGTGTAGAACGCACTATTATAGTCGCCCGTGTTGCCATCGTAGAAGGATTTGATGTCCTCTGCTGTAGGTACGTAAGCATATTTACCCATATTGGCAGCAGTGTCGTACATATTGTTAATCATACGTCTTGCTAAATCACCAGCATTTCTAACTCCAATAATGTCAGACATATTGTAATTAGCATCGTAGAACAAGTTGATATAATCCGTTGAATTATAGCCAAACGTAACATTGGTAATGCTATCCCTTACGAAATTGGCTCTGTCTTGTGATAACAACGAATCCCTAACCTTTTTGTCCTTGATGAGGTCTTTTGCAGTGGCAAGCTCAAGTGATGACAGAGCATTATAGAAACGTTCTACAACATTGTCTTTTCTGCAAATGATGTCATACGGCAAACCATACTCTTCTAGTTTTGAATCAAATGACTGATTAATTGTTTCGAATCTATCGTTGAAAAGCCTAGCACAAGAACTTTCGTGCTCTTCAAAATTGTGAGTGATAATGCCAAATACCAACTTCTCCGGGTCATTAGCCTTTTTAGTGAAATCTGCGAAGATAATATGCTGGCTACCAAACTCGCCTCTATGACCTCGCTGGTCTATATATGCATCACCAAGGAAATATCTAACATTATCGTTTTCAACGATGAGTGCTACCTTATCGCCATCATCGTAGATAATGTAGTAATCATCTTCGTCAACACACTGGTTGAGATAATCAAACATACTATCCCTATCCCACTTATACTGGTTAGGCTCGTATGAAACAACGTCAGACAACTTGATGCCATACTTATCCAACACGCCATAAATACTACTACAGTCAATGCACTTAGCAACAAACGACTTGATTTCAGATACAGTATTAGTTCTTCTGCCTTGCATCAGATTTCTGTTCTGGAAGTCGTGAGCATTGGTAATACCTCTATCGTGTACTGATGTGAAGCCAACGATTGATAAGTTATCATCCTCTTTTCTTGAGAAGTCCATAAGAACATACTGGGTTGCGTTAGGATTGTTCTCAACGTACTCATTCCAATATTTCTTATCCTTTGAGATACACCAGTTTGTTGTCTTTGCTAAACGCTTGACGGTTTCGTAGTCCTCAACCTTAAGCAATACCATATCTCCCTTGTCCATGACCACCTCACACTTGAAGCCATCAGCATTCTTAATAAACTCAAACAATGACTCTTTCTTCCATTCGAAATGAATATCAGCCAGAAAAGACATCTGCTTAAGGATTTCAGCAGGGTCTTCTATAGTTGACATCTTTCTGATGAAGTTATTCTTTTTCTTACCAGACAACTTGCCAAACCTAGAAAGCGTATCGTAATCTCTATTTTTGAGAGAATAACCCTTGAGGGCTTTCTTCTGTGCTGTATTGAACATATTGATTACGTCATTGGCTCTCTTAGCACGTCTTAGTTTTGTCATTTCACGCACTAAGGTGAAGAAATCGTGACCGTTGGTATAACCAGTTATAGTGCCTTTGTTAAGTTTACTAGACAACTGACTATAGCCATCGTTCCATATCATAATCTTCTCCAATAGGTAAACATTAATGCCCTGCTTAAAGAAAGCATTAACTGCCCAGAAGAAAAAGTTTTTAGAACCACTTGTAATGGCGAAGAAATACTTCAAGATTGGACTATTGATGTCAGTAAATCTTGTAGCATTAGGCATCTGCTTCTTGTTTGATTCGCAGAACTCGCTATACTTCGTCTCAAAATCACTAGGAACAGCGAGTATCTGAGCCATCATATGAGAATCATCTTGGAAATTGCGTCTTTCCACTGGTGTTACCCATACACTTGGGTATTTTGCTCTAAGCTCTTTTATTCTCTTTCCAACACCTTCGCTTTTGTGATACATATCATCGTATCTTACGTTAGATACAGAATTGTTGAATATCATTAGATAATCTCCTACAGCGGACATATACGGATTCCTCTGTTCATCTGCTTTAACGTACAACGCTATGCCACAATCAATGTGAAAAAAGTCGTGCTTAAAGAAAAATTGTACTTCCGATAAGGTTCTCGCCATTCTAATCAAATGGCGAAAACCCTTTATTTTTGTTCCTATCATTGCTAAATAGATTAGAATTTAATTTCCTTACTGAAAATCTCAGCGAACTGCTCCTTGATGTTGACGCCAAAAGTATCATAATCAATACCAGCCTCACGGAACTTGTCTTTGATGATGTCTTCGATAACATCACACTTCTTATCGACCTCAACCTTGATACTGTTTACATAGTCATCGTATGTGTCGATTATATACTTCACAGTCTCTTCATTGATTGCGTCCTCATTAACAAGCTTGTTAACGTTGCCATCTGAACGGTTTGTTGATGTTGAACCACCAGTTGTGCGTGTTGTTCCGCCGCCAACGCCACTGTAACCACCAGTAGTGTATGTGCCAAACAGCTTCTCGCACTCACGCTCATCATCATATGATGAAACACCACCTGCGGTTCTTGTGTAAGTCTTGGTAAACTTAAACTGTTCCTTGTTACCTATTGTGTTCACAATATCCAAGCCCATACCGAGGGCGTGGTCAACGTGCTCAATAACAAGGTACTCAGTAGCACAGTGAGCCTGATAACCACCGTTACCAAAGTTCATACACATAACGCCAGTCTTGTCACGAATCTGAATTACGTCAGTGAATGGCTCTGAGTGGAAGCACTTGTCTGTATAGCCCCACTTTGTTACAACTGGACGGAGGTGCTTCTTGTAGAACTCAGCAGTAAACAACTGTGTACCACTGCACTTCCAAGCAGCACGAAGCAGGTCTGGAGAGTCCCAACCAATTACGTATGCCACATCGTTGAAGAACTCCTTATCGAGTTCCTTACTACCCTGCATACCGATTTCCTCTTCAACGAAGAAAGCAGCCTTACACTTGTCTACATTCTTTACAATCTGCAAAGAGATATAAACGCCCAACTTATCGTCAGCACCAATACCCTGGCCATCAATGAAAATCTCGTGACGAACCTCATCGGTTGTGCTAGACTTTACCCTACGTGTACGCAATGGTAACTCTGCGCCTGCTAAAGCAAAAGGCTTTGCCTTGTCCTGCACGGTGTCCATATGTGATGTAACGCAAGGATAGAACTCACCCTCTTCAAGTTTACCCTTTGTGAGATAGATGTTGCCCTTCTTGTCAAACTTATAGTCAACACCATTTCTGCGGGCCCATAGGATGATATAAGCTGCCATACGGAACTCATATCGGCTGCAAGATGGAACCTGCATAACCTCATACAGCTCTTTTACGTCAATATGCTTGTATGGAAGGCTTGCAATGTACTCACGAGCCTCTGTCTCAGTCATAGGTCTCTTCTCAGTAGTTTCTGCCGTTTTCTTCTCTTCGGCTTTATTCTCATTTTTCTGATTAAGAACCTCGCCAGTAGTAGTATCTACCTTTTCACCATTGACTGTAGCAACGTTCTTCTCTTGGCTCTCAGCCTTTACATCTTTTGAGTTATTCATCTTTTAATATGTTAAATTGATATTTTGCTGCAAATGTACAAAAAATAATTCAAATAAAGAAATATCCTTAATTTTTTTAACTTTATTTAAGAAATCTCTAATTCTCCAATGGTATCAGTTGTTTTAATGCCATCAGCGAACAAGAAATAATTGATAATCATTTTAGAATACTTTTGGTTTTTGTTGACCAAAATGTCTAGCATCGTATCTGGTAAATTATCAGCAGATACACCGTAAAGCGTTTCGCATACAACACCTTCTTTGTTAAACAATGCAACCTCTAATGATGCGCCTTTAACCTTCTTTATACGCTCTAGCCAAACGCTTGAAAGTGAAACACAATTGGTTGCAATCTCAGCAATACGTTCATCTGGATAAACGCTGCCATTTTTTCCGTACTTGCCAAACCAAGCATCAAGAACTTTATCTACTTTACTTTTCATTCTAATATTACGCATTTTGCCAATGGAAGTCCTTTTGGCGCTGGGGCAATCTGTATTCTCAGTTCACCACGTTTACCAACAATTACTTTTTTGACTTTATCTGTTTCTTTTGTTACTATATCTACACCAATCTTATACCCTAATTTCTGAATCACGTCAATCCTAGCGTCAATGTTCAGCACGTGGTCAATAAAGTATTCGATGTCGTTGAAATCACGGGTATAATCCTTTTTCATCTTATAACATAGTTAAGTAATATCTTCTTGTCCTTTCCAGGCAGCTTATACCACTTACTTGAAAAAATAGACAAACCAAACTCACGCATAATGTTAGTCTTAGATATGTTAGGTAAAGAATCATAAGTTCTTATGAGTTCTCCCTTGGTAATAACATTCTGCTGATGTGGAGAGAGGCGGTCAAAATCATTTGTCCAATCATTAGTCTGGAGTTTGAACTTATCCAAAAAATGTTGATATTTTGAACCCGCCCTCACTCTATTCGCATTATCTTTGCTATCCCATTTAAGTTTCGCTCGGGCTAGTATTTCTGTTTTATTTAAACTTGTTTCACTCATTATCTAAATGATGTACTTACAGTTACACATCTATTAAGATTATTTGTTTTATACGGTTGGCTTACACTTCCGTGATGCTGAACAAAAAGTCTGTTTCTTGATACACCCTCTCTCAATAATACACTGATTATTGCATTAGCCCTCATTTGAGATATACGCATGTTTGTTTCATAATCTCCAGTCTCAGCATCTGCATAAGCATCAATGTAGAATGATGAATAAGGATTAGTCCTTGCGTAATCAATAAGATGCCCTAGTTCTTCTCTATTGGTAAGATAATCAGAATTTAGTCTGAAAAAGAAAAACCATTTATCGTCATCTGAGCCTTCTAAACAAATATATTTATGTTTCTCATAGGTTTTTGTGTGGGCATACGAAGATGTTACACGTCTCGGTATCACAACCCTATTACTTGTTGCGTGGCTCACAGGCCTTCGAGGTATATACCTGGCGTAGCCTACAGCTCTGCCATTCATGTTGTAGTGATTCTCTTCAACCACCTTATCATGCCAATAGTTAATAACCTCCTTATTGCGAACCAATACGTTCTTAACAGTTGATACTTCATCAACAACCTCGTCATACTGTGAAATACAACTGCCCGTATTAACGTCTGGATAAAGATTATCGCATGAACGATATTCTACCTGAGCACCGGCTGTCAATGACATTGCAGCCATAGCAATTAATAAAAATCTAGATTTCTTCATTTTCTTTTATATATTGTAAATTTATACTTCAATATTTTCCAATCATCAGTTGTTGGGATAGAATCAGCCTTGATGTAATCAATAGGGCTGAATGACTGATAATCTCCATCGTAGAAAACATCCCAATGACCATCTTTGAAGATGTCAGGGAAATATGCATCACCAGCTGAATGGTCTTTAACTGTGGTTATGTACATTTCATCAACCAATTCGTTGGCTAAGAATTGTGCATAAACCGATGCACCACCAATTACAAAGCAGTTTTTTGTCTTAAATGGCTCTTTATTACACAAATCAATCACCTCTGATATGGTGTGTGCGACAAAGACATTATCAGCATCTACTTTGTATTTGGTATCTGTTGTCAAAATGACATTAATGCGATTCTTTAATGGCTTTTTGCCAGGCAAAGACTCAAACGTACTCCTACCCATAATAACAACATTATTGATGGTCATACGCTTGAAGTTTGCTAAATCGTTAGGAATTTTGTACAAAAGCCCATTCTTTTTACCTAAACAGAAGGAACTATTAATACACGCTATAATCTTAAATTTCATAAGTAATTAAATATTATTCTGTGCAAAGATACAAAAAAAACGTGAGATAAACAAATTTCCCACGTTAAATATTGTTAATAATCATAAATTAAGCCATCCATAAGTGAATGCCATTTATGGTTTATTCTAAACCAAAATTCAAAACTTTCTGCCCTTTTGACTATATCTAATGTTCTTCCTTCCCAGGGAAAAGATAATATTGAGCATAGACTAAAGACGCCACAAAATGCTTTTTCATCCCTAACTATATAATAGAAGTTATCAAAGTTGCCATGTTCTTTTTTTATTTCTCCAGTGATGAAACTATATATACCGTTATCTTTTAAAAATCTATAAAAGATTTTTTTAAACTTTTCTTTATTCATACCATTATGAATTATCGCCAAAAACAATATAGACAAGCATTTTCGCATCTATGAGGTCTGCCAACCTTAAGCAATTCTGACTTATTGGCAGGACAACTACAACTACCTCTCTGCCCCTTATTACCAATAAGAGTAATCTTGTCAGTTAAGCCCAAGATGTCTATGTCTTTTTGCGATAGACAAGAAACACTTTCTATACCAGGTTCTCCACAAACTTCCACTGAAGAATACCCAAGTTCTTTAGCGTTTGTTTCTATATATGATAACTTTTTTTGCCTTTCTTCTAGACTAACATGGAAATTGATAGTTCCATCACTATTTTTATATATGTTAGGTATTTCAATACCCTCTTTTTCAAACCTTGTTTTTACGTGCTTATACATATCAAGGAAAGACACCCTTACTCTTCCTATACCAAACTCTGAAAAGTCTTTTAAAACGCCTATAGAGGTCTCAATTCCTTTATCAGTTGGTATTATAGGGTCTATTCTTAATACTATTTGTGAAGTGGGAAAACCTTTATTTATTAATTCAGCAACCTTGCCTTTTGTTGCTTCTTTGGATGGGGTGAATGGCTCTATTTTAGTCCCTCCAAAACCAGTTACAGTTAAATGTAATATACATTTTTCTTTATGCTGAACTAGTTTATCTATTAAACCATTGGTGAGCCTTTTTGTTATTATTATGTTGGCATCATAAAGTCTATCAAAAACTTCAAGATTGAAACTTATTTCACCGGCTTCTGTTATACCAACTTTTTGTGATTTGTCTATTTTCATAACTAAATTGTTTAAAAACGAAAAATGATAGGCTATAGCCTATCATTCGTTCTTTACTTACTTTACTATGGTTACTCAGCGGTAATCACAGAATCGGTAGCATTAGAGTCAACAACCTCGATGGTGTCAACTGTGTCAGTTGCTGTTGAATCAGCAGCTGCTGTACCAGCGGTCTGACCGCCACAAGCTGCGAATGTCATAGCAACAAATGCTACGAACATGAATACTAACTTTTTCATTTTCTTTCTACTTTTAAATTAAAATAAATGTTATTATTATTTATTGTTTTAAATTTTTGCAAATATACAAATAAATATCGGAAAACAAAAATAAATACTAACTTTTTTTCGTTTTACTATACTAATTTGATTCAAATCAATTTTAATTCGTGACCGATTTCAACAATTCTTGCCTTGTGATTGAAAGCCCACTGATACTTATCAATATCCTTAACAGGAATCCAAGCAATCTGCCCTACCTCGTTCTTTTCATTGCCCTTATGAGAGAAATTAGAGAGTTGTTCAATTGTATTGTCTGTTACATTGACCCCAAACCTAAACGTTACGTTCTGATGATTAGCAGTAACTGGGTCATCTTCATAGTTAATAAACTTCACAATGCTTTCATCAACTCCAATGCCAGTTTCTTCCTCCAACTCACGAATTGCACATTGCTTAGTTGTTTCATTGAAATCAAGATAGCCGCAAGGACAATTCCAATAGCCCTGGAAGTCTGCTGCACCCTTTCCACGTTCAGAAGCCAATACGAATAGGTTTCCATTCTTATCACGGCAGAACACAAATATTGCGGTTGCCATTGAACGACTAAACCAGCCTATAAACTTGCCATACTTATCAAAGCAAGGTTGATTTACCATTGAGAATCCACTATTGTAGTTCTTCGGGGTAATTAATTTTTTTAATTTCTTGAATATGTTCATAATATTTCTCCTTGTTTGTACTTTTTGCTATTATACCTTTTAAAAATGTTCTGTACTTAGCGTATTCTACGTTCCAGTATCTCCATTTAGCCTCAGACCAAGTGATTAATCCCATAATCTCTTCCCCTGCGGTACAATGGCTGTCTATATATACTTTGATTGTAACACCTAGCCTTCTATCAGAATGAACTCTTGCTTGTCTGAAAAACTCACTATATAAGCCACGTTCTTTCAGATACCGTTTGAATAACCTGAATTGTTCATCTGTCATAAACGAAAAGTTTTTCCACTCTTGTTTTCTGTTTACATCCACATTTAGTTGTACCCATGCCATCCTTTCTCTCTAACTCCCATATGCATTTGAAGTCATCTGGGGCTTCGTATTCAGAAACTAGCACTTTGAATCCTGCCTTTGACATTCTTCTCACCCACTCCCAAAATTCATCATGGTTAAATGTTTCAGTTCCATATCCTTTAGTTCCCTTATATGGAGGGTCACAATAGAATACATACTTATTACTACCACTAGACGATAATGCAAATGCGTGATAATAAAAACTAAACAAGTCTTTATAGTCTGCTCTATGAAACCAAGTTTCATTAAGATGTTTGAAGTTCTTGGCTTGCTTCCAAAAGCCTCTGTAAGCCTCTTTTATGTGGTTTTCTCCACGTTTTTCGTTGAAGTGTGCATATCCATTAAACCAAGCAGAACCATAGGAACAAGCAGTTCCAGCATATCCTATGAGCCATCGTGGATATTTGGTAGAGTAAGTACCTTTCTTGGCTAATTCCTTCATTGCATTGTAATCTTCCTCTGAAATATCCTTTGGTATTGATAGCGTACCCATTCTAAGATTGTTCCAGAGGGCAATGACGTAACCATTAGAATCTGCTCCAACCTTCTTGGGCCAGTCAATTTCAGAAAGAATGTTGCATCCTCCCATAAAAGGTTCGACATACGTATAGCCTTCTTTCAGTTCTTCCATTATGAATGGAATTATGTATTTGGCTACTTTAGCCTTGCTTCCACTATACCTCATATGTTAATTTATTCCTCCACAATTCATTTAAATGAGACCAAAAATTTTCACCTTTAGCTGTACCATTCCACGTAAAACAGTGGTCTAACCAGTTAGAAGGAGAACATTTATTGAAAAATTCTATATAATCCCTATGATATATTGCATAGAAACTGGAAAACCTATCATAGTTTTTACGCATTTCTGTAAAGTAACTTATATATACATTATGTTCCTTTAAGAATCGCAGTAAAATCTTATATTCCTTATTGTTTGATGTTAATGAAATCATACATATTTGTTATATCTACGCAAAGATACAAAAAAAACACGAAATAAACAAATATTTCGTGTTAATTATTGTTAAATATCATTTCTTTTGATGTTGGAAATTGCCATATATATTGCAGGCCATCTTTATCAAATATTGGCCCAATTTTACCACTCCTTCTAAAACAAAGTTCTTCAAGTTTGAAAAAATTAAGGCTTGGGCGTTTTTTTCCTGTTCGAGTATTAACAACCCACTCTACATTATTAGGATTATACGTTTTATCCACATCCTTATAAAAGGCAAAATAAACTGGTACTTTGTATTCTTTTTCTGCTCTTTCTATTTCATAAAAATAATCCCTTCTTGTGTTCCTTACGCCTTCATTTTTATTATTACTAATAAAACTTATTGGCTTTATTTGTAATAAAAACATAGGCTTTAAATCATTAGGATTAAAGAAAATTAAATCTATCCCTAAATTAGAATCTTCATATGAATTTGAATGTTTAACTATGTATAATCCTAGTTTATTTGTTTTTTCCTCTAATGCATTCTCAACTTCTACTCCCATCATAGTAGCGTGTATTGATAAAAATAAAAAATATTTGTACAACTCTAAATCATCAATTTCATTGTCACAATCTTTTTTAAATTTTTGCATTAAACTTAGTATATAGTCAAAGACATCATTATATCTGGGGTCTCCTTTTATTACATCTGGTAATACTTCATTAATCCAAATATAATAAAAATCTTTTGAATTCTTTATTCTTTTTATGTTTTTGTTGAGAGTTTCAACCATTGGCCCTATCTTACTTGGTCCAGATACGAATTTACCGGCTTCATTTGTGTTTCCAACACCGTTCAATTTAATAAAAGGTTCAGCGCATTCTTCTTTTGGATAAAATATTAATTGCTCTTTTAATAACGCCATTACTCATCAGCATTTACTGGTGGAGTCTCTATAATAGTCTCCTTATTATATTTCTCCATATACTCTCGCTTCCAATAGTTAGTTTTATTTCTCTTTGGGTCATCTTTAACGAATACGTGGAAAAATGAATGATACCTTCTTGAATGCATTTGATTCTTTACTTTACCTGATATTAATCTTTGCTTGGCCACAAGAACAAACTCATCCTTAATGTAAAATCCAGTATCTTCTGCCACTCTGCAAGAGTAATAACTTGTCATAAGGTTGATTCCTCCTGAAATAACAGGCTGACTCTTCCAAACAAGAACTCCTCCAGGTTTCAACACTCTGTATGCCTCCTTAATCCAATGTTCATAACTTTCAAACATTTCGTGACGAGGATAGTAGCTTGAAAACCTCTTACCAATTATATTGCTGCCTTTCTTACCATTAAGCATTGAAGCACTATCTCTAGGCCCAATAACAAATGGTAAGTCAACCATCATACTTTCAATACTGTTATCAGGTAAAGGAATTGGCCCCCAAGGGTCAATCTGCTCTACGCCTTCCACTTGTGGGTCAACATCATACTTGTATTTTGGTTGAGGTATTTCAAATTCTGTATCACCGTCTTTGAACTTACCATAAAAATTACCAATGCTGTAAGTTATGTCGCAATCAAAAGGCTTGCCGCCATTGTGAAGTTCTATAATATCACGAATGATAACATGCTGATTGTGATTAACACTTTTAATTACCTTATTAGCCATTAATTCTATTTTTTAAAACTTTAGATACAATTTTACCATTAGCCATTGGGTATCTTTCTTGAACCATAGAAAGGATGGCTTTCATGTCTTTCATAGAGATTGCGTAATCAGCATCATTCTGCTCTATATAAGCATCAATAGCATCTTCTGTGTATTTCTCTATTTCCTCTTCTGTTGGCTGTTCTGGAACGAATTCCTCAATAACCGTTATCTCGTTTTGTTCTGACTCTGCCAAGTCCTCTCTACCACCTTTTAAGTATTGAGCAATAGAATCTTTCCTTTGCTCAATCATCTTAAGTAATATCTTAGTTTCTTTGGCATCATCTAACTTGATTCCATCTTTCTCAGCCTTCACCAATTCAGCCTTAATCAACTTTAAAGTTCCAAGGCGGTCTGTCTCTCTTTTTTTCATCGCCTCTGCGATATACCTGTTAATATCAATCATAACTTTGTGTTTTTCTGCAAATATACAAAAAAAAAGTTAAAAACAAAAAAAAAGTCCACTTTTTTTAAAGCAGACTTTTTTGATTATATATCGAGAGCACTTACTAGATGCACGATTTAAATTGCACTTTATTTCACTATTTACTTCTATTAAAACCTATACTGATACCTATAAATATTATCACCATAAGCCTTTGCGTAGCAGTTAAAATAAGCTTTAGCTGCTTTTACTATCAAACTTTTAACCTTACTCATAACTATAAACGTATTTACTTTTTTTATTACTTCTCTATTTTACGATTGTTTAGTGTTACATTAAGTATTCTAACATACTTCTTGTACTGTTCCTCTGTAAGAATATAACGCATATTCTTCAAATCATACTCGATGGCATTTCTTACCATATTCTTACGAGACTCTTGCCCTCCAGAAACGGCTGCACATCTTAAGCTCTCTGAAAATACCTTTTGGACGTTATCTACAGGCTCAATCTGGTCTTCTGATAATTCCAAATACCTTGCCAAGCTGTTGATATTAATGTTAATATCATATGCCTCAACCATGTTCATTTCGTTGCTGTTTGCATCATCCGCCATAGCGGTGATATTAGTAGCAAGCAACATAGCTACTGCTAAAATTAACTTTTTCATTTTTCTGCACTTTTAAGTCACTATTATTTTTACACTTCACTTATATATATCACTATATTTTTGTTATTCCCCTTGTACAAAGGGTAAATTGAATTTTCCATATCATTTTTTGATGTATATCAAATTCTATGTGTGCGCACACAACTTTTTCCTTTAAAAAAGCCAACGTTAATTCGTTGGCAGTGTATCGTAGATTTCGCCTACTTTACTGATAGGCAGTTTCTTTATCTTTTCCTGATATTTGCGAATGAAGAAATCTACAAAATCCCTTTTACCACTGTATTTTGCAACTATTCGCCATTTATCTCTGAACACATCTGACTTCTTTACATCATATCTGTACAATGTATCATTGAGAATGGTATTATAGTCACCAGGTCTAAGAATATTATCCTCTATCAATTTTTTTGCTAAATCAAATTGCAGTCTGTAGAATTTTATTTCAGTCTGTTCACCATAAGATGAATAAGAAGCTTCATCCCTACCATAGAAAACATATGAGTCAGCATATTCAAAGAAATTCATTATGTCCTTATAGAACTTTCCTGGATAGATACCAATTTCTTTACAAAGCCTTTTAAATATCTTATTAGCCTTTTCTGTTTGTTTAATCTCGTATCTCATATCTTAACGATGCAAATATACACAAAAAATATCTAATAAAGAAAACTAAACCAAAATAAAGTGTTTTTTAGCCCCTATTTTTGATGTATGTCAAGCAGTGGTATATGAAACTGTTGTAGTTGCTGTAGCACTTCCAAATCCTGTATCTGTAGTGTATGTAGTAGCTATAGGCTCTTTGACGTTAAGTTTGTCGTACAGTTCCTTTACGTTCTTGTAGGCATCCATCTTAATCAAGTCTTCCTCTTTTGAGTACTCCAAGCAATAATACTTCATCAACTCATATAATTCATCTTTGATTCTACCTATAGAAATTTCCTTTTCTGTTTTATCCTTCTCGTCTATATTATCGAAATTGTCATATAGATAAAGAACCCACTCCATTGCTTTACAATACCAGTAATTATGACCTTCACTGGTTGTGTCCCATCTAAATGAATTAAATGGTAATATGGCTTCATCGTAGTCAACTGTAAACGCTAGTACCTCTTTTGACTCGTTAGCACCATATATGCCACTCTCCTTCATAAATCGTTTAAGTAACTTCTCTACGTTCATAATTCAGATAATTTATATTACTATACAAATATACAAAAAATTGTTAAAAAACAAAAATTAAAAAAGTTAATAATTGTTAAAAAAAAGCAGTGCGCTATTGCTAACACACTGCCAAAATAATAATTAATCAAAATGTTAAGTTATTACAATTAGGGAACATAAACGCCTGATTCGAACAGGATAAATTGATTTTCAGTCAATTGAGTGAACCATTCCTCTACTATTAAACTTGCTGTAAGTTCCCTTGGTAGCGAGAGAGAGACTCGAACTCCCCACCTTGCGGATATGAGCCGCACGTTCTAGCCAGCTGGACTATCTCGCCATTTATATACCAAAACTATAGGCCAAAATATTGCCAAGAACGCCAAAAATAAAACTGACATTGGTTCATCAGCCCCTTCCTCAGATTCTTTTGCTTTATTGTAAGCAGCTTCGTATTGTTTATCCCACCAATAAAACGTGAGAAATAAACCAATTGCCATGTAAGCAATCATTATAATAGTTTCCATAACAACATGTTTTAAATTTGCAGGCGTACCAGGATTCGGACCCAGACCGAAGCTTTTGGAGAGCTTAATGCTACCATTACACCATACGCCTATATTTTACAATACCCATCCAGACACTCCTGAAATCTTAATGAGTTTGTCTTTGTATTTAACGTAGTATTTACCGTTCTTTTTGATTAACTTACACAATTTTGGCATACTAATGGAATAAGAATGGTTGTTTCTCCATCCGACTAGTGCGTATTTGTTTCCAAAGAAATCAACTATACAAAGAGTTTTATCTTCTTTCTCATTTAAATCAATTTGTCTAAGGACTTCTGGATGGTTACGCCTTAAATCATTATAAGTATATCTATTTATGTTGGCATATCTAGCAAAAACTGAATTCCTCATACTTTCAGCCCACTCTTCATATGTTTCGAACCTTGTTATTTTGCCGCCATTGGTTGTTTTGCTGCCTCCTTTAAATTCGCTTCCAACCAATATATATTTGTAAGGTACATTGTAGTATCTTCTATCTACAGACCTGTTTTTTCCAAATTTCTTTACTGACATAATTTTTCAAATTTTGCTGCTCCTGGTGGACTCGAACCACCGACCTACGGGTTAAAAGCCACGATAAAAATTGCTGTTAGTTCCGCACAAGAGAGAACATATCATACGTTGCTCTACCAACTGAGCTAAGGAGCAGTTTAAAATCCAAGGCAACCTTCCCTCATATCGAATCCTTGGCGTGTGGTTACAGACCCATCACGTTCAGTTCGCCAGTTCCCTGATTAAACAGAAATTGCTCTGTAACACTAGTGTTTAACTTCACTGACTCTCGTATGCGCCGCAGAATCGAACTACTCTCCACGTTAATGAAGAACCAACCTTAACGGAACCTAACCCGTGTAATGGTAGCGCACAAACTCTTATTTAGTATAGATGCTCAACAACATAATTTGTTTTCCACTCATAGTTCTTATTCTGAACCCACTTTGGAAAATCTGGATAGCCCAAATATATTGCGTGCTCTTTATATTCTTTACACCATCTGAATGTTGTAGGAACACAAATCTTTTCAGGAGCGTTACCTGTTTCTGTTTCAAGTTCAATAACGCTATTTCCGTTCTTGACTAATACAGGTATTCTCTTTGCAAGTGTTGCTCCTGTGTTTACCATTTGATTAACAGCATCACCAAGTATTACCTTAAACTGTACTGACTCTTTTACTGGACCTGCTCCTGTGTTTACCATTTGATTAACAGCAACACCAAACAACTCGTGTACCTCATATCCTGCTATTGTTAATGGCAATGTACCTCCTGCTGCTTGAAGCTCAAAATATCCAACAAGTTTGTTAGCGTTAATATTTCCTCCTAACCACTCGTTTGCCAACTTAACATCAAACACAACGTCATTGTAGTCGAAGTCAGACTCATTTGCGCCTAGGTCTTCTGCTATAATTCTATTTGCGCCTTCCATATTAAACTTAGCAGGACTGATTCTAACAATCCAATCAGTATAGTTGTAGTTTCTATCAACTCCCATGCTTCTGTTAGATGGCTGCTCTATATCACCATTTGCCAAGAAATCAAAGCAAATGTAGTAGAAGCCTGGATAACCAATATCAGCACCATCAATAACAGTAAAGCAGTCGTGATACTTACTATCTGTTGAATTATGATAAGCGAAGTTACTAGTTGAACTCTCAAGCATAAGCGTAGCACCTTGAATAGTCCACCAACTTTCGTTTTGCTGACCGCTGTTAAAGTCATTTATATGGTCAAATGTTCCATCTGGGAATACAGCCTGTAAATGATTCATATGGTCTGATGCAACGCCAATGCTGCTACCATTATGGTCGTTGTAAGTGTCTGTTCCCTTATGCACATGATACACAAAGAAATTAGGCCAATCAACAGTCATTTTTGCGTCTCTATTTCCAGAGCCTTCTGCTAACTTATTCAAAACAGCAGTTTCCTCTGCTTTTGTAACGTTAGCAGGAACAATATACTTTCCATCCCACTCGTTACGGTTTACATCATGTCCTCTGGTCACTGATGCGTTAGTATAATCAAAAACCTTAATGGACTCATTGAAGCCCCAATCTTGGTTCTTGTCAATCTCGCCAAACTTCTTTGTAAACTCAGTCTGAAATTTAGCGTTTGCCACATCCTGGGCGTTTGTTGGCTCAAAGTCATGACTTGAACAAGCAACTAGCGTTACAACTGAAATTAATAAAAAAACAATTTTCTTCATTTTATAATAATTTTATTAAATAAATATTTTCCTTCCAAAAAAAAATGAGGGCATCGCATAACAGTATTGTCGCTAGCGCCCTCACAACAATTTTCATAAAAGGGCTGTACATCACCTAATATGAAACAAGGCTAACGTATGCCTTACCCGACACCATCAAGCTACCCGTAAAGACCTTCGCCCACTTTCGCACTCAACCAGGTGTAATCCGTTCCTATCCATAAGCCCGGGATTTTCCACGCATAACCATTACTATCGAATATATTTTTTTACGTGGCAGTCATGTCCAGATTGGACGTCTGGAGCACAACACTTTGCGCAATTACGCTGCAATATATTAATTTCTTAACATATTCAAGTTTTGAAATCGTTGACAGACACATTATCCAACACGTCAGATAACTTTTTATAAAGGATAATATTATTTGTGAACTCAAGCCCACTATCCTTTAGCGCTGTCTTTAAAGTTTCTATCTCTTCTTTGTTTAATTCAACTAACATTACAAATATACAAAAATTTTTTAAAAAACAAAAATTATTTGAAATATTTTTTTGTTTCAGCATCAACTTCTTTGATAATAGTTGGTATTCTATAGTCACCGGACATTTTCTTCACCAAATAATTCGGATTTTTACCACGCCTTTTTGTGCTTGTTATATAAAGAGGCTTTTTACTATTACCTCTATAGCAAAGCCCATATTCTAATCCATCATTATTTGCTTCGCCATACAAAGTTTTAGCAACTCCAATAATTTCTATTTTTGGATATTTATCTTTTATAACTGCATACAAATGCCTACCCAAACCAGGTCTTAACTTATATTTGAACTCAGATATTCGTTCTTGTAAGTAAACATATCCGTCTATTATAATTTTATCAAATTTATTTAAATCTATTTGTTCTAATAGTTTCAATATTCCTGGTAATTCTCTCTTGTAAAATTCACCTGGAATATAATCTGAATCTACCTTAACATCAGCATAAATAAATTCTGAAACGTGTTCATCAGTCCACTTATTGAATATACCACCAACAACATGGCAAATATCACCAACGTAATATGCGTCAATAGCAATTTTCTTCATATTAGGAAAAATTAAAACGTTTGGCGGAGGATGAGGGACTCGAACCCCCGCGCCGGTTATTAGCCGACCTAGCACGTTAGCAATGTGCCCCCTTCACCAACTTGGGTAATCCTCCTTGTTTAATACTTACATTCCACCATCCCGTACAACTGTAGAAAAGTCTTGATGAATGATACTTATCTCGTTACCTACGGTAACTTCTCCAAGATTTTACCCTGGTGTGTCCTTTAGTATTTATTTTCCAGTGTGTAACTAAGCCTTCTGATATTTCTATGATGTATTTTTGCAGTTATATAATGTTGAACAAAATGCTTATTTTTAAAATCATATGTGTCATAATAACCACTAAACACAAAATATCCGCCATTAAAGACTACACTACAATTTCTTAAATTGTGATAATCTTTAGGCCTCTTGCAATCATAGACATCTACATAACATACATGAAATGGCTGATGGTCTTTTAGCCAGTTAAATTGTTTTGTTGTCATAATTCCATCCGCCACTCAGTGATATTATTGCCCCCAACTGAGAAGGGTTTATGTACCCCGACCGAGAATCGAACTTGGAACTAAGCTTTAGGAGAGCCTTGTTATATCCATTTAACTATCAGGGCATTATGGGGAGGTTGGTATAGAAACCGAATGTTGTTCTGCCGTAACTATAGGCTCTCCCCCTTATATTTTAATTAGTATAATATTTTTTTCTACCAACTCTTCCGCTCTTATTGTGAGACTTATGTGTTTCTGTTAGTGAGTGGTGATTTGGGCATAATACCTGAAGATTTTCTTCTTTATTATTGGTATAATCACCATCTATATGATGTATCTCTAAAGGTATCGTATGGGTGTGAGGGTTTTCTTCTCCCCATCCACATTTTTCACATTTGTATCCTGTTTTTTCCAAGAGATAACGCCTAATATGCTTGGATAGCCCATATTCACCTTTTATGCCGTCTTCTTCACCATTTTTCCAACGTTCAATGTACTGATTATGTTGGTATTCTTGTTGGCAATGTTGGTTACAAAAGTGTATTTTTCTGCCGCTTAATTCTTTACCACAATTTTTGCAATATCTCTTTTCACTTCCAAATTTATCAATTATTGATGTTTTTGAACGTAGTGTAAGAGGTTTAAATTCTCCACTAAAATTAGGCGCTTTCTTTTGTAAAGAATGCGATATTTTAATTCTTATATCTTCTGAAAGTTCTCTGTTAGAATTGTTATACTTTGCAGCATGTGAGCTGCAACAGAATTTTGTTTGCCTCCTAGTATTTAATTCTTTACCGCAATAAAGGCAATATTTTTTAGGCTTTATTTCTTTTACACTTTCTAGCCATTCTTCCCAATTTATTCCTTCATTAAAAAGTATTTTTTTACATTTTTCTCTGTTTGTATAATTCGCTTTACCAAATTCTTGTCTGGCAATATCATTTAAACTTTTGCAATTTGTTAAATCTATCATATAATTAATTGTTTATATATAAATATTAACAAAAAGCCAAAAGTACGTTTCGAACTAAATAATTGCTTTATGTTTTTTTATTAGTTTGTGAGCCGCCTACCGGAATCGAACCGATGACATTCACATTACAAGGGTGACGCTCTACCAGCTGAGCTAAGGCGGCGATTAAAAATATCTATTGTTTTACTAGTGTCGTACAACAGACAAAACGACACTCTTCTCGTGAGCTATTCGGAGGATTTAATCAGACGCACCACCAATTTCCTCGAACCCGTGACCACGTTTCTAGTAAGTGGTCAACTGCCAAGCCTTTTGGCTGTACTTGGCAAAAAGCCCGTCTCTACAAGCAAATGTTCGAAGCGCTATGCACAATTGCGAGAGACTGTTACATCATTGGCCTCAGAGTCTTAGAGGCTTGCGTAACTTACAGATTCCCACAGTATTCAGTGTGGGTTACTGTTTATTTCGTTGCAAATATACAAAAAAGATTTTTAAAAAAGAAACTTATTTTGTTAATTTTTGTTAAATGTAATCTTCATTACCGCAACTATTACATATCGCTCTGTCTGCCATCATACCAGCTCTTACTGATACATTTCTGCTTCCGCATCTTTTACAGACAAGTTCTCCATTTTTGTAATCAAACCCATCCATATTATCACAAACTTTTTAAAAAAATGAATGGGTACTTTGTGTGAACAAGGATGATAAGTTGCATGATTTATCTCCATTGTGTTTGTATGACGTGCCATGCATCTACACGATAAGATACAAACAGCCAT